>Ga0105359_10000938_pt1 | contig 24648 bp, 20 predicted proteins | sample GOMGulsemesocosm_6_FD_83659 | JGI IMG/M metagenome (GOLD analysis project Ga0105359, IMG submission 83659) | Methane-oxidizing microbial communities from mesocosms in the Gulf of Mexico - GOM8C Gulf of Mexico | ecosystem: Environmental > Aquatic > Marine > Cold seeps | place: Gulf of Mexico...
AAAACGAGAACGTATTCGTCGTAGAATTTATAAGAGCAAAGAGGAAGGTAAAGCAGATATATTTAATTATATTGAGCTGTTTTATAATCCAACTCGACGTCATGGAAATAATGATGACTTGTCACCAATGGAGTTTGAAAAGAACTATTTTTTGAAACAAAGTAGTGTCTAGAAAACTAGGGGCGATTCAGTCTAAGATAGTGGGGGCGATTCATCATGGTATACGCCAGTAGACTCTAGAGTAACTAGGATATTAGTACTTTTGTATTACAGTTTTTGATAATCCAACTAGCAACCTCTGTAAATTTTGTTATTTTATTTGGGAACTTTTTACTCTTTATTTTCCTTGTTTCATTATCCTTTAACAAACATAAATTAAGTCCATCCTTACCAACATCAATCCCAATATTTTTACGCTTATCTACATACTCCAATTGTTCATACAGCATCATCTATTAACAACAGAGTGCTTGGATACCATCCAGTTTGAAGAAAATGAAATCAGAGCATAATCTACATTACAATATTGAAATATTATGTGGTCAAACATACTCACTGACTTCAGGCGATAATGGCAGCTAACAAAACACCGCCTAGAGACCCACCCATAGCTTTTAAACCTGCAAAATAAATAACAGAATCTATATTAAGGAATTTATGATTAAATTTTAACAATTATGATAAAATTAAGATAACTATTTTATATACTTTATAAAAATAGACATCATATAAGCTGCCATAATATCTCGGCTATACCTCGATGCAACGTCTATACTACTGATATGTATACTCTGATACAGTTCTTTATCTTCATTTAATCTCAAGATGGCGTCAGTAATTTTCTCAACATTTTCACTTTCGACTATCAGGCCTGAGTTTGTCTCTCGAATAATAGCGGTGGCTTCACCTTCTGGCACACTCATTATCGTCGGTATTCCCATCCCCATGCATTCAAAAATTTTTGATGGAATAACAGTTCTAAACAGTTCGCTATTTATCAATGGCACGAGTGAAACATCACATAGAGACCAAAGTTTTGGCATCATCTCTTTTGGCTGTCGATCAATGAGTACTACATTCTTAAGGCCTTTTTGCTGGACAAGGTCAACGACTTTTTGTCTAGCTGCCCCGCCTCCGGCAAAAACAATGCGAATATCATCATTATCTTGCAGCCTTTCCGCTACAGATACTATGTGCTCAAGCCCATGAGCCATACCATGAGTACCTATATACCCTGCGACAAATTTACCTTCTAACCCATACTGTTTTGCAAACTCGGTATCTTTATCTTGTGGTTTATATTTAGATAAATCGACACCATTAAGGACTACTTCTATCTTACTTTCATCAACCCCCCGCTCTATTAGTTCTTTTTTGAAAGCGTATGTCACCGACACAATGGCATCCGCTCGCTCATAAAGAAACATCTCTATTTTTTCTAGCAAACGAATGGCTTTACTGTCCTTCATAGCACCAACCGCTGTAATAGACGCTGGCCATATATCGCGCAACTCAAACACAAACGGTTTTCTACGAACGGCTGACAATGCCCAACCAGCACATGCACAAAAAAACTGGGGTGAAGTCGCAACAATAACGTCAGGCTTTTTTTGAAATAGTCCCGCAAAGAAGCCTGTGACCATGAACGACAAATAATCTAGGATTCGCTTAACAAACCCTTCGTTAGCAGTTATGTAAGTCTTAACACGAACTACACATATCCCATCGATATCAGAGACATCATAGAGCTTGTTCTTAAAGCCGTCGAACACCTTGCCCTCTGGAAAGTTTGGGGCGCATGTAATCACCGTAACTTTATGGCCCGCTTTCACCCAGCGGATAGCATGTTCATAAGTTCTTGTTGCTGGCGCATTGCCTTCTGGTGGAAAGTTATCAGTAAGAAAAAGAATATGCATTGCTACGCTCGCTTTAGAACAAAGTTAACTTCATTCTGTTTAAAATTTAATACCAGCTTTTTATTGGCTACAGATAAACCAAATCCAGGATGCCATGTCGTCTCAAATACCTTAATGTCAGCACCTTCAGCTTTAACAATGTATTTAGCACCGTTCGGCAGGTGTAATATCACTGGGCCATCGCTATTTGGCTCATCAACCACAACATCAGAGTGGAGGTGGTAGTGAGCTTCTGCGTGGTTATACGTCCCCGTTAACCTATCACGAATAAGTAAGTCGCCCTCCTCCAATTGCCACTTTCTGATGTGTGTCACTTTACCAAGCAAACGCATGTAACCATCATGAGAACATTCAACACTAACGTCACTCTCACTCTCTGTGATGACAGGTTTACTAGGATACGCACGCCTTGCCACACGAAATCCACTCCAAACTTCTGATGAGTCCATGCCATCAACCACCACCGTATTATGAGCTTCGGTTTTGCGTTGCCTTTGCCTTTCTACACCAAGGCCATAAACTGATGTGCCACTGTTTACGAATACACGGTAACCATCAATACTCAATTCAAAAGAAAGTGTATCTGCATGAGCATGACCGGGGATGTAATCAGGTCCTACTTTTGAGACATCAATCATGAGTTTATTAAGGTTGTCCTGAACAACAACATAACCACTTTCTTTTAGATAGGTAACTTTAGCTTTATTAGTGGTAGGAATCGTAATCTCGAGAACTTCGGCGTATCGTTGCAAATTAGCCAGCTTGGGAGCAATACCCATTGCTGAGTCATTAAAAAAGGATATGTCACCATCGGGGTGTTGCATTTGTTCAGCCCATGACAACATTAATCCAATGAGTTTACGCCAGTATTGGCTTGTAGCTTTCGGAATCTTACATGGGTAAACAAGGCTTAACTGATACAAATCAAGCATATCAGCAAGGATAGTGTTGTGATACATAGGCGTTAGTTCAAAATTACCGCCATCAGCAAGAATTTGCTCTGGAATTTCTTCATTTAAAATAGCCAGACCACGCTTTAGCCACTTATCAGCTAATTCTCCCTTTAAATAACAACCAGCAAACAACAAAGCTTTTGCGTTTGCAAATAAGTGATTACCTAATAAGTGATATTCTAATTGCTGCTCTAAAGCTTGAACCTGTAATGATAAACTGGTGAGCCATTCTTCTTTTGGTTCATTTCCAGACAAGAACCACTTGATCCAGTTTACCGATCTTAGTGAAATAGTATAAGGCTCCCATCCATTGCCTACCATATTCGGGTTTTGTTCTATCCAAGTATTGATCAAGCTACGATGAATTTCAGATCTGTCTTGCCACTCAGACTGATTTAGATCATCGAAGTAATGCAAATTATAAAGCCAAAGTTTAGCTTTTGTTGCGTCATTCCAGTCGCTAACCGTGTCTATGACATTCAAAAATTTAAACTGACCATTGCCTTCATAGCATGAACTTAATACCGAAAACATTTGCCAGTTTGTTTTTGATGTTTCTCTTAAGGATACTTCAGGTTTTGTAAATTTAACCTTCGTGAACCGTCGTGAAATTCGGTTACTAAATTGAATGGGCTTTAAGTACTTGAGGGTGTGGTAAAGCTTTAAAATTTTATTCATATCTAAAAAAGGGGCCTTAACCCCTTATTACCCTTTTACTGGTGATTACTTTCTAAGTTGCTCTGCCACTTGGCATGAAACCCTCGCAACTTCAATGATCTCATCAAAGCTAATCGGTGATGCAGAACCTTGCTTGATGCTATCAACAAACGCCTTAGAACAATCATTTTGCCCTTTGTCTTGGCTCGACAATTTCATTTTACTAAATCCTTTAAAACCAAAACCGACCAGTTTTCTGAAATTATCGAGTTGTAGCACAGCATCGTTGGCAAACACTTCAATACGTTCTTTCGGGAAGTCTTTACCGCCGTTAGCAAAGTAATGAATAGTACCGATTGAACCATCTTCAAATGACAGAGTTATGCTAGCTTTGTCTTCGCGAATACCAACACCAGGAGCATCACCCATACACATTGCATTAAAGCCTGAAATTTTACACCCAGCTAAATGGCGCATTAGATCAATATAATGACAAGCTTCGCCGATAATACGACCTCCACCAACAGCGTTGTCCTGTGTCCAATGATCTGCAGGAATATCGCCCGCATTCATGGTCATAATAAAGGTCTTAGGTCCTTTAACAGAAGCTAACAATTGCTTCATTTTCAAAACATGCGGTGCAAAACGACGGTTATAACCTACCATCACTTTAGGTTTAGTTGCACTTTCATAATAAGCAGTTTCAATTTCATCAATTTCAGACTCAATTAATGCCAAGGGCTTTTCAACAAAAACATGTTTTTTATTTTTTAGGGCCGCAATAGTTTGCTGAGCATGCAAATTATGTTGCGTTGCAATCACAACAGTATTGATTGCACGATCTGTTATTACTTGATCAAAATCAGTAGAAGCCTTAGTAAAGCCTTGCTTATCACCATGGTGAACAGCACTTACTCCACCACTGGTTACTACAGTATCAAGGGATGCACCTGCTGATTTAAATGCTGGCATCAAAACGCGTGAAGCATAGTTACCTGCACCTACGAAAGCACATACTGCATCACTCGCTTTATAATTCATACTTGAAGATAGTTTAACAGTACGTTCAGTTAATACGGTTTCATTATTATTTGGGTATTCTAAAACAATACCTAAAGATGATTTATCATCTAAACACTGGTAAGCATCCAGCGCATCATCAATTGAAAAGCGATGTGTGATAAGGGGTTTAATATCAAGAGCACCTGTAGCCATCATATCTAGAACAGCTTCAAAGTTACGTTGCTCTGTCCAACGAACAAAGCCTACCGGATAATCATTACCTTTATCTTCATACTCGGTGTCGTAACGACCAGGACCATATGAGCATGACACTTGGAAAGTTAATTCTTTGGCAAAGAAGTCAGCACGAGAAATTTCTTGTCCAATCACACCAACAAGGACGATACGCCCTCGTTGACGACACATAGTCGCAGCTTGGCTTAATGGTTCACTACTTTTAGTAGAAGCAGTAATAATAACCCCATCAACACCACGGCCTCGAGAAAATGCTTCAGCCACTTTAATTGGATCTTCATTTTTAGAAAGATCTACCGTTTCAGCACCCAATTTCCTGGCTATTTCACATTTAGCAGAATCAAAATCAACCCCTAAAACTCGACAACCATTCGCGCGCAATAACTGTACAGTAATTAAACCTACCAGACCTAAACCAGTTACAACAACACATTCACCCAGTGTAGGGTTAATTAAACGGACTCCCTGTAATCCAATTGCCCCTAATACAGTAAAAGCAGCCGTTTCATCATCTACGTTATCAGGTACTTTCGCACATAAATTTCTGGGAACACGCACAACTTCAGCATGATTACCATTAGATACAACTCGGGTTCCTATATCATAACCAGTACCACCAGAATTCAATACTTTACCTACATTACAATAACCAAGTGGTAAGGGCTGATCTAACTTGGATTTAACTGCTTCAATAGTCGGTACTAGACCATCAGTTTTAATTTTACCTAACACCATCTTCACCTTATCAGGCTGCTGACGCGCTTTATCGATAAGGTTCGCTTTACCGAAATCAATTAACATGCGTTCAGTACCAGCTGAAACTAGGGTTTTTATCGAATTAATTAACAAACTGCCATTTTTGGTTTGCGGACACGGCACTTCTACTAGACTAGTTTCTCCATTACTTATATTTTGTAATACTTGTCTCATATCTTGCTCACATTTTATATAATAATTCTTTTTCAGCTTTATTTGGGTAGCTAATCAGCACAGCGCGATACTTACCCTTGAATACAAAAAGACTTCCAGCCGCCAAACCAATTGGAGTGTGACCTCGCACTACCTTACGAATATCATCATAAGAACACGCACCACCACAAATCGTAAAAGGAACATTTAATGCAGATTTCAAATTACTAATTAGTTGTTGGTCATAGCCTTTTAATGTGCCATCTAAATCAATGTTATTGACAATGATCTCGCCAGCTCCCAAAGCTTGAAACTCTCTTAGTAGTTCAAATAAATCTTTTTTAACCTGCTTTGTTCCATTATGCGTATATGCCTTATAGCCACCAAATAATTTCTTTTTAACATCCAAAACAACCACTACACTTTGGTTACCAACTTGAGTGGCAATATCAGAGATTAATTGAGGATTTTCAATTGCAGCGGAACTAAGTGCCACTTTTTCTACGCCTAGAGCTAAAATAGACTGAGCCTGCTCGAGGGTCTTGATACCACCACCATAACAAAGTGGCATTCGGCATTCAGCAGCTAAATGCTCAATCACCTTCAAATCTGGAACCGTCCCATTTACTGTGGCATCTATATCAAAGACCGTTAACTCATCCACTTCTTTTTCATTGAAAATCCTAACCGCATTAAGTGGATCCCCGACATATTTATCATCACTGAATTTTGTTGTTTTCACTAACCCTTTGTCTCGAATAAGTAATACAGGAATAATTCTAGATTTAAGCATTTGCTACCTCGGCAAAATTTTTTAGGATTGTAATCCCTGCTTGGTGGCTTTTTTCTGGATGGCATTGAATACCAAAAATATTCCCTTTATTTATAATACACCCAATTGAATTAGCGTATTCTGCAGTAGCAATAACATGTTCATAGTCAGATTCAAAATGATAAGAGTGTAGGAAGTAGAGTTCTGGGTTTTTTTCTAATCCTTTTAATATTGGATTGTCAAGAAAAGATAACTGATTCCACCCCATATGCGGTAAGGGGTAACTTTCCTTTAGGTCAAACTTTCGAACTGTCGTGTCAAGCCAAGCAAGACCATCTGCACTGCCTTCATCACTTCTTTTCGCCATCATTTGCATTCCCACACAAATACCAATAATCGGAACTTTTTTATTCAAAACTAAGTCATCTAGAGTATCTCGAAGCCCTGATTCATTAAGTTTATTCATAGCATAATCAAAAGACCCAACACCAGGTAAAATAATACCTGAAGCATCCTTTAGAGCATCTATGGTTGATGCATATTCAAAAGGAATATTGAGCCTATTATAGATATTACCGAACGCTCTAATATTACCTAAACCATAATCAACGATTGCTATCAACGTTTACCACCCTTCTCAATACCCAGCCTTTTAAGTACCTTGGCACCAATATCGTAAATACCCTGCATTGACTTATAGTCTTTATACGTTTTATTAGGGGCATCTAAATATCCATGCAATTCGTCGGTAGAAATACCTAATTTGTTAGCAATATACTCAAATTCTTGTCGAACTTGCTCTTCTGTCATAGCTGGCTTTTCAAGCTCTTTTAAAGCCTTATTTCTTGTCATTTGACCTGTTAAAATCAGACTTGAAAATTGAACTTTACGAGTATCATAGCCAAACTTTTTAGGCAACCAGTAACCTTCATAAAAACGAGTGAACCTCGACTCAAAATGCTTCTGAGGGTAACGCTGATAACCAAACTTATCCTCTAATAACTGAGTAGCTTCTTCTTTATCATATTTCATATAGTCAAGAGGGCGTATAAGCTTGATGCCTTTAATATATGGTAAGTAGACTTTATGCCAAAGAACATTCGTTACTGGATATGTTTTAAGTGGACGTTCGCCAAATTTTTGATGGATGTCCCTTAATTGCGTTGCATCTGATTGATAATACATCCACTCGAGTGGATTTCTCGTACACTCTGTTGAATAATTACCACCAGTTAAAATATTTTTAATCCCATGCTTAGATGCAAATTTATACATCGTTGCAAAAAAAGAATGATCTTGTGGAGTATCAATATGTGATACTCCAGATTTGATGAATGAAAGTTGTAAGTCTTTCATTTCTTCCCAATTGATGACTTCTGTATATAAATCCAACCCTAAACCATCGACCATACGTTGAATATTGTTAACTGCTTCCTGACTGTTCCAACCAGCATCAACGTGAAAAACTAAAGGTCTTAGTCCCATTTTCTCAACTGCTAAATAAAGTAAATAAGAACTATCAACACCACCGCTCATACCCATTAAGCAGTCAAAGTCATGCCTTTCTCCATCTTTCTTGATTTTAGCTGCTAATTCTAATAACGCAGACTCATCAAGTCCATCTGGATTCCATCTAGGTAAAATATCTTCGTAATATGTATTACAGTGATCGCAGACACCTCTGATATCGAAACTTATTTTTGAATCTGATTGATCCATTACACAGTTAGTGCATGTTTTTATATTACTCATACTTATCTCTTGAAATTAATTCATCTACTTTATTTATATACATTTGAAAATAATCATCCCAGTTGCTTAACCTATTATAAACTTTAGTCCCAATTAAAATTTTACTATCTATTTCGGATTTTGAATTAAAAGCATGACGAATAGTGCTTGCAATACATTCTGGATCAGCTGGATCAAAGTAAAAAGCAGCGGACTTACATACAGATCTAGAAAAATCTAGATCAGACGTAAGTACTGTTTTAGAATTAGCCATAAATTCCACATAAGGTAAGCCATATGACTCTAATAGGGTTGGCATAATTAAACCGTCTGAACTTGAAATAACATTAGGAACGCATTTATAATCAATCTCGCCCAAGTTAATAAAAGAATCTTGGAGACCTTTATCACTTATTTTCTTGAGAAGGGTTACAACATTAGGGTGTTCTTTTTCTGATAATGTTAAAACAAATTTAAATTTATTCGAGTCTAAGAGAGGGGCAACATCCAATAAAATCTCAATATTTTTATGAACATAATAACGAGTAAGATAAGTAAGATAAATAACACCGTCTTCTCTCTTGAATGCTGATTTAGTTACTTTTTTATCATAAATAATAGAGCTAGGAACCGGGTTAGGAAATGTAGTGCAATCTTCCAGCCCAAGCTTAGATTTAAGCCTTAGCGCCATAGCATCTGACTGGCAAATCACAGCATTAAGATTATTTACATTTAATTTAATAATAAATGCTTTAATCTTTTTTGCAGTATACTCCTTAAACCTCATCATCGACCAAACGGGACTTTCAGGGTAAACTACATAAGCCCAGTCAAAAAGGTAGATCTGATTAATCTTAGTGTTAATTATTAAATCACCAAGATTTATAATAGCTCTAACGTTTAATTTTTTTGCCAAATAGGGAATATACAAGAAGTAAGAGATAGGCGACAAGAGTGTTTTACTCCATAGACTACAAAAAATCAACTTGTAATTCTCACCAGAAAGCGTAATAACATTCTTCTTTATTTCAGGTGGAACTAAAATAAAATAAAAATAGTCTTTATTTCTGTTTCCCTCTATATAATCAATGAAATTTAATATAATAGATTTCCCACCACCAACTTTTGAATTCAATCCATTTATCAAGACATTCATTATCATTTTCCAATTAGCGTATAATTAATAGCTTGAGTAAACCCATTAATCATTACGCTAAAGTTAGATTTAGTTAAGTAAGTATCATATGATTTTCTACCAAGCTCTTTCATTACATTGTTGTTATTTAATGAACTAAGAACATCGAATATTTCACTATGGTCTGAGTAAACTATCGAATTAGCTAATGTTAGACTCCTGAATTCAGGTCCGTGGTACTCATTATTACATGTTACTACTGGGACACCATATGCCTGAGCATGAACAAGACCTAAACCAACGGGCCCAGGTGAAAAATAGCATACAGCTTTATTAAAGTAATGTTTTAATTCACTTTCTGAATAAACAGGCCCATGAAAATTAACATACTCATTAATACCTAATTCACTAGATAGATTCATAAGAACTTCATTATGAGCACCAGCTCCTATTATATCGATAGAAAATATCTCTTTAAACTCTTTGCCCATTTCAGCATACGCTCTTAGTAAAAGGTCAATTTTCTTTCTAGGTTGCGCCCTGCCTACATATAATATAGAAGTCTTTTTTAATTCACTACAATCTTCGTGGTTGCTAACTTTTACTGTATTCCAAGCCTTAAACACTTTATTCATATCAAGATGATAGTGCATAAACTTTTCATCATCAGCATCACTATATTGCAATATAGCATCGGCTCTATTTAAAAAAACATTCTTAACTTTATTTAATAACTCTTTCCTATTATATCTATTCCCCCACAATATAGTTTTGTAACTAGATTTAAGAGAAAACAAGCAATAGTTAACCCAGTGTAAATCAAACATTACTATAACGGCATCAGGATTCAATTTATTAATTTCGTTTGATAGGTTTAAAGCCCATACGAAATTATTTATTTTTACTGTTTTCAAAACCACTTGCTTAAACTTATTAGAGGAGGCCTGAGGTCCTGAGTGAAGCACTATAATATCAAAATTATCGGAAAGAGCCTCATAAACAGGAACCCGATAGTTTAATATTTTATCTTGTAAAATTATTATTTTATTTCTCTTCATAAACCTAACCATAAACTCTAAATGTAGTAAAAACGAATAAGCACATCAACAAAAAGAGAATCGCCAATGAAATAAGCTGTTCATATTTCCCTTTTGCATTAAATATTGTCAATGCTAAAAGTAGTGAATAAGGAACTAGGAAATAGACCATAAACCTACCAACTATTTCAAACTCCGCTAAAAAAGTAGAAAAGACAAGCCCTATAAAATAAATATTATAATAAACCTTTAAACGTGAATCGCAAGCAATCATCACAGGATATTTATAGATCATATATAGATTTATAATAACACTCAGAATAATACCTAAACCGGTATTCTTACCTGAGTCATCAGAAAGTTGAAATTGCTCTCTATTTAAGAAAGAAGAGTATCCATCAATTATAGGGATATAGCTACCTAACACAATAATCAAAGACTTCAAGTGTTCAACAACATTAAAGTAAGAAGAAAACATAATACTAAATAAATATACTATTAAAATTTGAGATTGGTTAAAACTAACCCTGTTAAGAAGGTATAATGGTAATAAAAGTAAGCAAGAAGAATGAAATAAACTCCCAATAATTATACAAGCTACATACTTGGTGAGTCGTTTATTTACAATATAATTGATAGAGAAAAAGAATATAGCAAGCGATAGAGCTTGCCTTACACCGTTAAAAGTCCAATAAAACAAACCCGATGATAGGACAATAAAAAACATTAAGGAAAACGAAAATTTAAAATCCAAAGCCCTTTTTAAAAATATAAACCAAGTGATCCCAGAAATAATTCCAAAGAAAATTTCAGAGGGAGTATCTATCCATGAAAATATTGTATTGAGGGCCCTATAACCAAACTCTCGATTAAGGAGATAACTATCCACATAACCTGTATCAATTTGATAATTATACATATCTACATATGCCGAAAAATCTGTATTAGGCAAGATAGGCTTTATTGTTGATATTCCAATTATCAGGATAATAAGAACAAAAAACCTAATTAATTCTAGATATCTCACATTAATTATACTCTCTCTAGTTGAAACTGTTCCATAAAGTTTCTGAGGGAACAACAACCAAACAATAAATGGCATAATTAAAATAAAAAGAAAGAAGTATTCATTAGACACTATAGTAGACCTTAAGGTAACAATCTGTTCAAGTTCTTATAAAAATAGATATACATATTCTTAAAGAAATTGTATATCCTAGTTTTATTACATTTAACAACATCACTAGCTGTACGCTCTATGTCTAGCAAACTCATTGAGTTTAAATATTTTATTGGCAGATTTACTATAGGCGGATTAACACCATATAAATTAATATTTTTAGCAGGCTCCCAGTGATCTATTGGTTTAAATATTACCTTATACTCTTCCAACCACTTATGAGCTCCATTTCGTGATATAATATACCCATACCCACCAACTGTACGCTCTTTAAATTTAACTAATTTATGTTTCCCAAGTAAAGGGTGTCTACCCCAAATTGAAGAAATACCACTTTCAAATCTACAATACCTTGAGTGGTGACCCAATAAGACTATATCCCAATATTTAGGAAAGTGAGCTACTATTTTTTTTATATAATCCGGATCAAAATCAAATACGATATCATCTTCTAAAATCAATGCGTACTCATCATCTGAACTTAAAAGTCTATTCATACATTCAAGATGACTTAAAGCACATCCTACTTCACCTTTAGTTAATCCACGCCCGATTTCCGAACGACAAGCATCATCATTATATACTTTATTAATATAGTGATCGGAAAGTTCCTTCCCATATACAGCATTAACAAACTCAACGTGCTCTTTAAAATCTAATGTAAGTAACTCCATTTCACGTTTCTTTTCAATTTCAAACTGTAAATTTATCACATAAAACTTCAAATCACTTCCCCTGACGCCCCTAGTTTTCTATACACAGCTTTGTTTCAAAAAATAGTTATTTCGTATGCCATTGGTAACAAGTCATTATTATTTCCATGACGACGAGTTGAATTATATAACAGCTCAATATAATTAAATATATCTGCTTCACCTTCCTCTTTACTCTTATAAATTCTACGACGAGTACGTTTTCGCTTTAACAGTGCAAAAAAGCTTTCTGCACACGCATTATCATGACAGTTTACCTACGAATAATACTTTGAACCAAGTTGTTAGCTTTAAGTATACTCAGCTAATTATGGTTCGTGCATTGACACCCTTTGTCCGAGTGAAAAAAAACCTCACCTTTTGGCTTGCGTCACCAGCAAGCAATTGCATTAAATACCAAATCTGTATTAATTCGACCGCCCATGGACCAGGCAATCACTTGTCGTAAAATAGGCCAATGATCACTACAAAAAAAGCAAACCTTCTCGTGTACGAATATACGTAAAATCTGTTACCCAAACAGTATGTGGCTTTAAAACGCCAAACTCTCGGTTAAGTTGGCTAGGTGCAACCGTTGATAGCTCCCCACCTCCATAGTTATTCTTCCTATTACAGTCTCGCCAGGCCTGAAGCCCTTCCGTTCGCATCAGTCGATATACACCACATCACCTGTTGGTCGTAAACTGTTATAGACCTTGCGATAGCCATAAACACAGCCAATTTCTAGCCAATATTGCTTTATAAAACCCAGTAAATAGTCATCCTCTTTTGCGAGTTTACTTACAGGAATTGAAAGCCAAGCATAAAAGGCACTGGGATGAACGTCTAATGCGCGACAAAGCGTGCGCACCAAATATTTTTTTTGCAAGCTTTTATGAGCGTGTATTTTTCTTCGACTCGGTGGCAAAAAAATATCTGTAGATTTAAGATGTCGCGCTCTTCTGTTACACGTTTAAGTTCTACTTTAAATCTGCGTAACCCATCAGAATTGGATTGTTTTTTTTGGTAGACATGAGCGTTCTCGCCATAGCGATCACGCCAGTTATAAAGGCTTTTAGTCGTTATCCATAAACGCTTAGCGCCATCAGCAATTGAAAAACCACCTTCGCTTACTTGCTTAACCGCCGCTATCTTAACTTCGATGTAACGTTCGCCGGCCATGTTGAGCTCTTTAAGCACACTATATAGTTAAAGAGTGTTTAAGAAAGTGAGGGCGCCCCCCCCCTAAACCTTAGGTATATTTCACTTAAAACTGGAATATATATGATTTTATATTTAAATTTATATTGAACAACTAAAGCAGGGATTGCGCCCCAAATCACCAAAGAAATACCAGTCGAATAAGCCGCACCAATAATGCCATAAATTGGAACTAAAACACAACATAGAATAATATTCAGAACTGCAACTGAAAATGAAATTTTCATATAAAGCTCACCATTACCACTCATATTAAGAAATGGCCCACCAAGTCCAAACATTGACTTAATAAGAATTGAAATAGTTAAAACGTATAATGGTTCATAAGAGTTTATATAGCTGCCCCCATATACTGCCACTAAAAAATATTCACCAAGTGCAATAAGGCATATAGACGGCAACAAATGTGACATAACATTTAACTTAGTGGAGAACAGGACTAATTCAGATAATTTGTTTTTGTTATTTTCATCATATTCATTTGAAAACTTAGGAGTAACGAAGGATTGAATTGATATATATACCATATTAAGAACAGCTATAAATGACAATGCTACGCTATAAATCCCAACATCATATTCTGACATAAAATACCCTATAACCAGAATGTCAATCGTCGCTATAATTAAATAAAGAAGTTCCGACATCATGAAAGGGTAAGATAATTTAACTACATCTCGATTTAAATAAAATTCACCTGTAGATTCACCAGAGTTAAACCTAACCTTGAAGTAACATATGAGAATAAAACCTACAAAAAATGGGACAAGTAACACCAGCAAAACAGGAATATTTTTAATATCAGTAAAGCTACTTAAAAAATATAACAACATAAGCTTCAACATCGGAGATAAGATGCTAAATAGAAGAAAAAGATTTACTGAATTTAGTGCGCGAAACAATGACATGCATATCTTAATGTATGACATAAAAAATATTGTAACAATTAATATATATAAGTTGTCAATTTCATAAAAGAAAATACTAACAGAACACAACAATAAAGCCAATATAAAACAAATGACAACAGAGACCACTGTTGACTTATAGTATACACTGGGTATTCTAGTTTTGTTTTGGGGGATAATTTTTATAATTGCCGTATTTAAACCTCCACTTCCAAATACGGAAACTATCCCTATTATTGATGATAGAAAAGAAACTGTTCCTAACATTTCAACATCATAATTTCTAGCTATATACACCCCTGAGAGCAAACCTATAAGGCTAGAGAGAATCTTTATAGTAAAAACTTTTAAGCTGGCCCCTACTAAATCGGATATAATCAGCTTTCTAACCTTAGATATAAACATCATTTAAAATCATAACTCTATATGGTAAAACTTCTCTAGCTTAGATTCTTTATTAAGTCTTTCGTAAAGTTCTAGATCATCGACAGAGTCTATCTCAAGCCAGCCATTATAGGAATCTACAGATTTCAACTTCCAGCCATTATTAATTAATAATTGAAGAAAACTTGTCATATACATATTAATAAAGTCATTTCCATCGTACATAAGCTTACGATCCAAGCTTTCGTAGAAGTTTATAAAATCTAAAACCCTATCTTTCCTTACCTTTATCAGCCCAGTATATTGCCCTTGAATCTGTTCATAGCTATCTGGTTTTTTCCCCAACTCCTGTATCATTCCATCGTTATTTATCAACAATGTTTCGGCGTCGTCCAGAGGATTATCGAGCCTTAATGACCATAACTCTCGCCAGTTCTTATCAATCATTAATGACACTTCTTCATTTGAGTTTAACAAATCAATTAAGTTAGAACTATTGTAAACTATATCACCATAAGCAATTATCAAATCTTCATTGCATGACTGTATAAAATCTATAGCTGAAAATAGACTTTCAACCATATTAGTCTTATCAAACTTACTATTAAAACTTGTATTAAAGCCTAACTTTTCTATTTCTTCTGACTTATACCCTGTAGCAATATGTATATCAATCACTCCTTGTGCGCGTAGAGTATCTACTTGCCTCTCTAACATTGGCCTTCCAACTAAGGGTATTAAACATTTCGGCTTATCGTTAGTCAATGGACGCAAACGGGTGCCTTGGCCGGCAGCCAAGATTAGTGCTTTTGTCATAATATTATTCTTTTAATTAGTTGAATGTCATTTTCTAGGAATGGGCGTTCTCTTTCTGGGTGCCACATAATACCTAGGACTTTGTGATCTTCACTTCTATAAGCTTCAATATTGCCAACTTCATCTTTAGCAAGAGTAATCAACAACTCTGCTAACCCATAATGCGGAATACTCCAATTATGAAAGCTATTTACATTCTTCGGCATTTTATAAGACGAATCCTCACTAATGATTGGGTGCCTTACAGCAACATGACCAGTGATTTTAGCTAAACTTCCCCCAAAATATTGATTTATGATCTGCATACCTCTACAAACTCCAATTAAGGGGATTTTTTTTTCAAGTGCATGCTTGATAAGCTTTATTTCAAATTCATCCCTTTCTGGAGCTGCATCATTAGCCAGAGGTTCTAGGGTACTTAGGCTATTGCCACCCGTCAATATTATAGCATCTAGCTCCAACTTATTTAGTAAAGGGGTAATATCTTCTTTAGATAAGTTGGGTAATGATATAGGTAATGCCCCCAAATTAGAGACAAACTTATACCATTGCTGATCTATTGAATCACGCCTTTCACCGTAACTTTCTATAAAGTCAACTCTGTGACTTAAACCTACTAGTTTCACGCTATGACTCGCAAAGTTTGCCCTAAACAATCAAGTTCTAACTGATTTGCCTCAAGCAAACTATCGTATAATTTCTCACCCACTCCAATTGCTGCTGGCAACCCCACTTCAGCAGAGCGTATAGCCATATGTGAATTTGCCCCACCATACTGAGTAATCAGCCCAGCAATATCGTGACCAAATAGCCAGTCGTATCCAGGATCAGCTTGCGGGATCATAATAATTTTCCCTTTGAAGTCGCTTACATTCTCTTTAATACTTACTACATCCGCTGTAACACTATCGACACCAATAAAGTTAGGTAATGAAGAGTGACGCTCAAAACTATAAAACTGAGACTCTTCCGTAATCACCGCTGGTAACTCAATTACTTTAGTTATTTGATAACTTTCCTTTCTGTCATCGATATTTGCAGTTAGTGCATTCAAGTTCAATCCATTCAATTTGGCTTGCCTTATATCACTAAACGTAAGGAATGAAGCATCTTGTCGAGTGATATTATTATCGTTGGCCCACAGGGTAATGTAATCTAAAGCCTTACTTAAGCTCTTAGTAAATTCAAATTTAACTCTTTCCCTTTCCTGCGTTGCACTCACTAAGTAATCAACAAATTGTTTGCATGTCAATTCAGACCCTAACTCTTTTAGTAACTCTTCAATTGCTACAAGCTCTTTATTTTTAAACTTCATCACCGCAGCTGTATGTTTGACATTAGAATACTTTGGCACTAAGTATTGCTCTGGCACTTCCCAGTATGCTTCTGTTGCTATCTCATAAGTTCCAGGACGTAAATGCCCATAACTTTCCACTAAATTTTCTAATGATATTTCTGAGTTAGCAAATTTAGCTTTAGCCTTTTCAAAGTCACCAGCTACTGTATCAAAGCTATTTAAGAACTGCATACATCTTTTTTCTGATAACTTCCCATTGCTTATCAAGCTTTTCATCAATGTAGTTGCTACGAAGCCAGCTCTCGCTGCATGAGAGAACGCCAAAGTCCCATAACTCTTACAGTCACCTAATAAACCATACACTTTATCAATTATTGCTAATTCTGAATTAATTAAGCTTTCTCTTCGATGCGACAGTTCAGCAATGGAACTAATATCCTTTTCTAATCGAGTTAGAGCATTTCTGGTAACCTGCTTTAGCCCACTTTCAAGAAGTTGTATATCAGCTTGAGTTACCCCATACGGCATAAGACGAGTCGTAGCCTCCTCTTTAAACTCTGGGGTCCAAATCGTAAAAGCTATATCAAACTCGACTTTATCATGATAATGAGGGTTATCCTTTAAAATATTTATATAAGCATCAACAATTCGTTTCGCAGCACTAGGTTCAAATCCACGAGGTATAAAAGAGTTAAAGCTCGCTCTAGAATCCACATAAGGTTGACCAGAAAATGCAACGATGAGAGGGTATGGCCTAACGTCTTGGTAGCCAAACTCAGCTCTTTGTTTTGCCCAAACACTATTTGTAATTAACTCTTGATATAGGCTAAAAGCTAGTGGCTTAGGTCTTGTGCTAATTATTTCTGCGGGATTCCAGTCTGGCATATTCGCAAAAACAGTCATTTCTCCGTGTACATGTGGTAAAGGTGTTTGGAACTCTTTATATCGTCTTACATTTGAAGCCAGCGATTCATTTATACGCTTATTATCGATATCGTAGTGATCATGATTAACTACAAGAGGTCGTACTTGGAAGATATGTACATTATCATTTTGATCAACAGCAAACTCAATGTCCAACTTATCGAAGCCTAAAAGACTCTCTAACTCTTTAACAGCGGCCAGTACACCATTTAGTTCTGGTGCAATATTATTTACAGCATTAGGTTTAGCTTTATTTATAAGCACTGTTCTTAAGTCTGTATGTGTACCAGCAGTTACAGATTCTGTTGACTGAGTTGTATCATCAAAGTTAAATCTGTAGTAAGGGGCCCCTGATTCTAAAGTACAAGTAAAAACAACACCTGCCATTGCAACATCTTGAAGAAACTCCTGTACTAATACTTGATCACTTTTATCTTTTGTTTCTCCATATGAATCTACAACAGCTTTGATTGCATCATCTATTTCAAACTGTGAGTTAGAGTTAACATTTAAAATGGATTTAAATCCACCTGCATTTGAAGAGCGCCAGTTATCTTCAGCTTTAGAGCTACTTCTTACAACCAATTTAGTATGAGGGAACTTGCTTTGAATATTGTCAATAACTTTTGCTCTATCTTGAACCCACTCTTTAGTCGTAAAACTGTACTGAACGCCAATTGTACTATTTTTAACTATATGCTCTAAACGTGATAATGTATCAGCTTTAGTACCTAAAATGAAATTTGTGATATCACTCGGGGAATTAAACTCAGCCCATTCTCCGTCCACATCCAAATACTCTACATTACATTCTTTTTCTAAGTATTCAATCAATGCAATGATATTGGTGCCAATTGGGTTTTCCGCATGCTTGCGCTTATTAACTAGATTAATCGCTTTTTTGTTGAGATAGACTAGACCAGTAAATTCAACCTCCACCTCATTAAGTGTAATTGTCTCTGCTTTATTAATATCCTCATCAGTTCTAGATTCAAAACGTTTTTTCCATTTATAATCAACAACAACTGTTACATCTTTTTTTTGCTTAACAACTTTGTTTATAAAGTCTTTTCGAAACAGTGTATCAGCATATGTAATCAATACTCTATCACCACTAAAAGGTGCATGCAGCAATGTATCTAGAGGTGTAGACTTTTCCCATTCGGGACTAATTAAAAAGTTTAAATTCGGGTATTCACTTACAACTTCATCAACATGATATCCACCTAGGAAGTACACATTCTCAAATTCTATTACATCATCAAAGCTATGTAACTGCCAGTCCATTGCTTTAGTGTTATTAGTAACATTTTTTAACGCTGCCGGTTTATTTCCACTATCAGGCTTACCTGCACCTAAAAAGTATAGTTCTACAGTCATTCTAACATAACCTTAAATTTTAATTGAGAGAGAACCTAGCCCACTTAATTCAATGTAATACTCATCAAAATATCGTGCGCTCAGATCCTAATCGTGAAGTTAGATAGTTAATAATGTTTTTTGATGCATCTATTTCCGGAGCTAATATTTCACTTGATTTAGAACCAATTTCATTACGTATAACCTTCTCCACAAAGTGATAGATATCTTCGGTTTCATTACATACATGATGGCTTTTATATCCTTGCTTACCGTATGAGTTCAGCATATCGTACACTTTTGGATTCAAATATAAACAAGGCTTATTTAAGTATGCATATTCAGCTATAAATGATGTACAGTCATGTATTAATGCATCAGACCCTAAGAAAAGATCTTCATAATCACCAACATCAAGTTGACAATTCTTACTATTTTCCCAAAAATCCCAATACATATTAGTCTTCGATTCCCCCCATTCTTCTGATGCTATTAATTTGTCCTTTAATAGAGGGTGTGGCTTAAATGAAAACTGAACAACTTCTGAATATTTTTCAACTAAATTTTCTAATATCTTAGAAAATTCAATGAATTTTGAATTTGCCATAAGCGTTGAGTTGAAAACACTATGATGCAAAGCAATAATAATTTTAACTCTTCCACTCCCTTTCCAAGCTAAATTCTCAACATTATTATTTTTTTTAGAAGAGTAGCCATCTAATGGTGGGAAACCTGTAACAACAACATTAGTACCTTTTACGAAACTATGCTCTTCACAAATCAATTTATGATAATTGCTTATTTGAAAATTAGCCCAAACCAAGTTCTCTGTAATACCATTAAAATGTGATTCATAATTTCTACAAACTTGCGCAAAATATGGAACATAACATGTAAGCTTATTCAATCTTCCAACAATTGTATATTTCTCATAAGTGCATTGGTAAGGATAACTAATAAACTCTATATCTGGTTTAATATTTAAAGAATCTAAGTCTGACCATTTAACTCCACTACGAGTCTCAAGTACATTACAATTTTGGCTTCTAAAGTAATTGACTGTTTCATGATATAATGCAATTGAGTCTTGGGAGTTTAGCCTTGGTACAACAACTACGTATGGAGAAAACTCATGGGAAACAGCCATTTTATCATACAGATTCCGGCACTTCCATAAACTCGGCTCCATTACAATAAAGAAAACGTTTAACTTAAACCCTCGCTCTAACTTATCTGATACCCTAGCTTCTTCAGCCCTTACAGATTCAGTTCTTTTTATAATCGCGCGCTTAATAAATACAAATTTCTTAATTTTGTAATATAAATTAATTAAATACTTTGCTACGTCTCTGAACTTTGAAATTTTTCTAGCCATAATTTATTCTTTTATGGAATACACAAATAGACCATTGATTTCTAGTTGGTTTTTTAACTCTAAGCAACTTGTATGGTTCACTGCCAGAATTGCTGCAGTATATTCATTATTGATGCTATCCACTAACTCTAAGCCATATTCCTTTTCAACATCTGCTTTACTTGCACATTTATCATAAACACTCACTTTTATCCCCATCCCAACAAGGTTTTGATACAAATCAAAAACCTTAGTATTTCTTATGTCTGGGCAATTTTCTTTAAAAGTGAACCCCATAATCAAGACATGCGCATCTACAAGCGAAACTTTTTTCTTTATCAATTCAGATATGAAGTTAGTTGCAATGTAGTGTGGCATAGAATCATTTATTTCACGTGCAGTTCTCATTAGATCAGGTATGTATCCCGCCTCCGTTGATTTGTGTAATAGGTAATATGGATCAACCCCTATGCAGTGCCCACCAACTAGGCCAGGCTTTAGCTTCATAAAATTCCATTTAGTCGAAGCTGCTTCAATTACATCGTTAGTATTAATACCTAATCGTACAAATATTTGGTGCAATTCATTTATTAAAGCAATATTCACATCGCGCTGTACGTTTTCAATAACCTTTGACGCTTCAGCCACTTTGATAGTTGCTGCTTTGTGTGTACCTGCTGTAATTATACTTCGATATAATTCATCCACGTATTCACTAACTAATGGATTGGAACCACTCGTTACTTTTAAAATATTTGTTACTCTATGTTTCTTATCACCAGGATTGATCCTTTCAGGCGAGTAACCTGCGAAAAAATCTTTATTATATATATAACCAGAAACTTGCTCTATCACTGGGATACATTCATCTTCTGTTGCCCCCGGATACACAGTAGATTCATATATAACTACATCTCCTTTATTAATAACTTTACCAAGCATTTCACTTGCTTTAAGCAGCGGAGTCAAGTCTGGTTGCTTATGCTTATCAATTGGTGTGGGGACTGTAACGATGTAAACATTGCAACTTTTAATATCAGATAAATCATTCGTGTAAGTTACTTTATTACTTCCCCTCAGTTCCTCACCCGTCAACTCTAATGTCGAATCAGTGCCTTCTAATAATTCTTGTATTCTACTTTTATTAAGATCAAAACCGACAGCTTCATATTTCTTACCAAACTCCACGACTAGTGGTAAACCAACATAGCCAAGTCCGATTACGGCAATTTTTGCAGTACCTAAATTCATATTCACCTCCAAATCCCTTTAGTATCAATAATATATTTATTACTCTTTTCCAGACATTTAAATTCTTTATGGTCCACCAATACTAAATATATATCAGCTTCATTTAAAGCTGATTGTATTTCAACTAAATCAACATTATTAAGTGCATTTGGTAATTGCTTAATATTAGGCTCAACAGCTAAGACTCTCCCCTGATGTATCCTTGCTATTTCGGCAGTAATGACCATAGCAGAACTCTCACGAAGGTCATCTATATCAGCTTTAAACGCTAATCCATAACAAGCTATCGTCACATCTTTTGCTGTTTTGCCAGGGTTAGCTTGTAAAAAGTCAGCAACTGCTATTTTCACTTTATTAACTACCCACTCAGGTTTTGCATCATTCACTTCACGCGCCGTTTTAATTATTTTAGCTTGTTCAGGTGTTTTAGAAACAATAAACCAAGGATCTACGGCAATACAATGCCCGCCTACACCTGGGCCCGGCTGTAAAATATCAATACGAGGATGACGGTTTGCTAATGAAATTAGTTCCCAAACATTGATATCTAATTCATCACATATAACCGACAGTTCATTAGCAAAAGCTATTTGTACATCGCGGCAGCTATTCTCTGTTAATTTAGCCATTTCAGCTGTACGTGCATTTGTGATAACGCATTCACCAACTACAAAAGTTTCATATAACTCAACAGAGCGAGCAGAGCATTTAGCAGTCATCCCGCCAATGACGCGGTCATTTTCAACAAGTTCACGTACTACATGGCCCGGTAAGACACGTTCAGGGCAATGAGCTACATTTACATCAGCTTCTTCACCTGCATATTGAGGAAAGCTTAAATCAGCTCTTGCTTCTGCCAACCAAGCTGCCATTTTCTCAGTAGTACCTACAGGGGATGTAGACTCAAGAATAACTAGATCACCCTTTTTAAGCACAGGTGCAATTGACTTAGCTGCAGATGCTATATAGCTTAGGTCTGGTTGCGGTATATCACCTTCTTCACACGGCAAAAATGGAGTAGGTACTGCAATTAAAAATGCATCAGCTGCCTCTGGAGCAGTTACGGCTTTTAAGAAACCCTCCGTTACTGCAGCATGTACGATCATATCAAGCTCAGGTTCAACGATATGAATCTCACCTCGGTTAATTGTATCCACTGCATATTGATTAACATCCACACCAATCACTTTTTTCTTTCGTGAAGCAAACATCGCTGCCGTCGGTAGCCCGATGTAACCGAGACCCAAAACGGAAATTGTTTCAAATGACATATTTTAATTCCAATTCTTAATTTTCTAATTCGTTTAAAATTCTTCGCGAAGCTTTACCATCACCGTATGGATTGTGAGCAAAACTCATCGATTGATAAGCACTTTCATCGGTTAGAAGCTGATTTAAATTCTCAACGATCATATCAACATCAGTTCCAACTAACATAACCGTACCTGCTTCAACCGCTTCAGGGCGCTCAGTAGTATCACGCATAACCAAAACCGGCTTACCTAGTGAAGGGGCTTCTTCTTGAATACCGCCTGAATCAGTTAAAATAATGTGCGCGCGACTCATTAAGTATATAAATGGTAAATATTGTTGAGGCTCGATCAGATAAATGTTTTCAATGCCAGCAAGGATACGGTTGACGGGTTCACGAACATTAGGATTTAAATGCATCGGATACAGAATTTGTGTATCAGGATGTGCTTTTGCTGTGATTACCAACGATTCACAAATACGCTCAAAACCACCCCCAAAGCTTTCACGGCGATGACCAGTCACTAGAATCAGCTTTTTGTTTGCATCCAAAAATGGGAACTGTGCAAAAAGCGTTGCGCTCAAATCTTTATCGGAATCAATTTTATCTTTTACCATCAACAGCGCATCAATCACGGTATTACCAGTAACGCTAATACATTCTGGATTATAATTCTCTTTTAGAAGATTTTCTTTTGACGTTTGCGTTGGTGCAAAGTGATATTTGGCTAACAAACCCGTTAACCGACGATTACCCTCTTCAGGCCACGGCGAGTAAATATTACCCGTACGAAGGCCAGCTTCAACATGACCTACAGCGATTTGCTCATAGTAAGCCGCCAGGCTTGCAGCAAATGTTGTCGCCGTATCACCATGAACTAAAACCACATCAGGTTTGAATTCTTCTAGTACTGGTTTAAGCTCTAACAAAACCCGCGCAGTTACCTGATTGAGTGTCTGCCCAATTTGCATCACATTAAAATCGTAATCTGGCGTTATTCCAAACAAATCTAACACTTGATCAAGCATTTCTCTGTGCTGAGCAGTGACGCAACATTTTGCTTCAAAACGATCGTCTGCAGCTAAAGCATGGACAAGTGGCGCCATTTTAATCGCCTCAGGACGTGTACCAAAAACCGTAAGAATTTTTTTCTTAGTCATTTATAGAGCTTCCAATCAACAAGCACAATTTAGTTGTAACGAGTAAGCTTTTAACCTTCCTTACTTGTCTAAGTAGTTTTTTCACCTTTTGAGACAATCTTATATAACACCCTCACTTTTGCCCCACACCTTAAACCACTTAAGTAAACAAATTACTTATTATCATTTGTGTAAGTGTAATTATAATAACCGTAAGATGATGATACTTTCTTTTCTACCGCATTTAATATAAATCCTTTCACATCTATTCCTGCCATATCAAACCTTTGTCTTGCAATCTCAATTTCTTTTGCTGTATTTTGACCAAAACGACCTACCATTAACGTTGTACCTGCTAACGCACCAACTATACTTGGATCTGTTACTGCCAATACAGGCGGCGTATCAATCAACACAAGATCATACTCATTGGATGCCCAATTAATAAAATCGGCAAAGCGTGGGTGCATTAACAATTCAGAGGGATTTGGTGGAATTTGTCCA
>Ga0105359_10000946_pt1 | contig 24530 bp, 20 predicted proteins | sample GOMGulsemesocosm_6_FD_83659 | JGI IMG/M metagenome (GOLD analysis project Ga0105359, IMG submission 83659) | Methane-oxidizing microbial communities from mesocosms in the Gulf of Mexico - GOM8C Gulf of Mexico | ecosystem: Environmental > Aquatic > Marine > Cold seeps | place: Gulf of Mexico...
AAAATATAGGAGACTAACTAAATTTAACTACCTGTATTAGATCGTACTAGTCGATAAAGTGCCGTAGCACGAGTAACCCATTCTCCCGTTTTTTTATCCATTAATTGACGTCCTAGGTGTAACCCCTTCACTTTTTAATTGCACCGATCGCCTAAGCAGCGATCAATTAATGTGATCTATCTGACTATAAATTTCACTGGCTATCTTTTATTAAAAATCTAACTAGGTTAATATTATCGCAATTACGTGACCGCGGGTCACAAAGTGACCTCCGGTCTGGTTGTGACCGCTGGTTTCGCTGGCGTCTAACAAAAAATTGAGCTGGATTATGACTGAATCAAGAAAAGAGCGTGAATTTAAACTACGCGAGCAAGAAATATTAGAGACTGCCACGCAGCTATTTGCCGAACACGGCTTAGATAACGTAACCGTGGCTGATATTGCTAAAGCAACGGATATTGGCAAAGGCACTATTTACAAACACTTTGTTAGTAAAGATGTGATCTTAGCAAGATTAGGCGATGATTTTTCTTTGCAAGTTTTAGATAAAGTGCATCAGATTGATGTTACGCAAACTTGTTCCGAACAGATGCGTCAAATGCTTTCCATGTGTTTCAAAGCACATATAGAAATGCCGTTGATGGGAGAAATTTGCCAAATTTATCAACAGCCAAGTTTTTTAGATCGCCTGCCGCAAGAGCATCAACAGCAATGTCTAAATACTGAATTACAGTATTTTGAAATCCTTAATCGGATTATCCAGTTAGGAAAAGACAACAATGAATTACCAGATTTACCCGTTGATGAACTCATATTAGGCTCATATGCAACCTATTGTGGAGCGCTAGAAATGTTGCAAAATCAAAATCGTCGATGTTTTACCGATGCACCGCAGTTACCCCAAGATCGTTTTATTGAAATTATTATAAATTACACAATGGCTGGATTATTTGGTCGTCGTTTTGACGTCACCAACACAGCATCAGGAGAGTCAAATGAATAAGTCTGTCATGCTAGCACTAGCCCTTTCTGGGTTATTGGTTATATGGATGCTTACAGGAAGTGATGAAGTGGCTACGTCATCAAAAGATACTAAAGCCACAGAAGAAACAAAATTAATGAGTGTGGTCATTGTCTCTTCAAGTGCTCAGGCGGTATCTAAAAAAGTTACCGTGCAAGGGCAAATCGAACCCAATAGAGAGTTGGCGCTTAAAACTGAAATTGACGGAAAAATTATTTCGCTACCAGTCACCTTAGGTAGCCGCGTTGAAGCAGGCACTATACTGGCCAAGATAGCACTAAAAACCAAACTATCAGCACGAGCTCAGGCCGTTGCAACAGTGGCTTATCAAAAACAAGAATTGGCAGCAACCACAAAATTATTCGCTAAAAAACTTGAGTCAGGTAGTCGCCTAAGCCGTGAAAAAGCGAACTTAGCAAGTGCGGTAGCTACGCTCAAACAAATCGAATATGAAATTGAAAATGCAAACATTAAGGCACCGTTCGCTGGCGTCTTTGATCGCCGTTATGTTGAGCTGGGTGATTACTTAGATCGTGGTGAACCAGTGGTTTCATTAGTTGATGACTTACAGCTTAAAATCACAGCCATGGTGCCACAACAGCAAGTTGAAAACTTAATTCTTGGCCAACAGGTTACAGCGACCTTAATAAATGGTGAAAAATTAACGGGGCCTTTAACCTTCATTTCGGCAACTTCAGATAAAAATACTCGTAGTTATCGGGTAGAAGTCATCGTAGATAATGCTACTCACCGCCGCATTGTAGGTATGACCGCATCACTTACTATTCCTGTCAAAGAAACTCAAGGGCACCTTGTTAATGCATCCGCTATTAGCTTAGATAATCAAGGCCGATTACAAGTTAAAGCCATCGACAAAGATAATAAAGTTGTGGCCTATGTGGTGGATATAGTGCGCACAGATGCGGATAAAGTGTGGTTGTCTGGATTGCCGCTAAACATTGACTTGATCACACTTGGACAAGATTTTGTTGTGAACGGTCAGTTGGTTAATGCCACAAAACAAGGGTAGGGGAGCGTTATGATTAGTGCACTAATTAATGCCGCTGTTGATCGCAGTAGAACGACAATTATGGTGTTGTTGTTCCTGTTATTAGCAGGTTCTCTGGCGTTTATGACAATACCAAAAGAGTCGCAACCAGACGTTGCTATTCCCATTATTTATGTATCAATGACCTACGATGGTATTTCTCCAGAAGATGGTGAGCGGTTACTCGTTAGGCCAATGGAAAAAGAGCTGAAATCCATTGAAGGCATTAAAGAAATGCGTGCAGTTGCCGGTGAAGGGCATGCCTCTGTGACACTTGAATTTGATGCCGGTTTTGATTCTGACCAAGCATTGCTTGATGTGCGAGAAAAAGTGGATGCGGCTAAAAGTAAGTTGCCAGCAGATACCGATGAACCACAGATTCATGAAGTTAATGTCGCGCTTTTTCCTGTATTAAGCCTTGCGCTGTCAGGTGATGTGCCTGAGCGTGTTGTACGCCGAATAGCCCGTGATTTAAAAGATAACATTGAAGGGTTGTCTGGGGTTTTAGAAGTTGATATTGGTGGTGATCGTGAAGAGTTGATGGAAGTTATTGTTGACCCTCAAGCCTTAGAAAGTTATGAAATCGATTATTATGAATTGCTTCGTACCATCGATTTTAACAACCGCTTAGTAGCCGCTGGTGCCATAGATACAAGTACCGGGCGTCAGGTGTTAAAAGTGCCGGGTGTTATCGATAATGTTGAAGACATGCTCAACATGCCTGTTAAAACCGTGGGCGATCAAGTTGTCACATTTAAAGATATTGCGAGTGTTCGTTCAACCTTTAAAGATCCTGAAGGCTTTGCCCGTGTTGGCGGCAAGCCTGCTATGGTGCTTGAAGTTAAGAAAAAAGTTGGCGCTAATATTATTGAGACCATTGAGCAGGTTCAGGCCTTGGTGAGTGAACATCAAAAATTATGGCCGAGCGAGCTTAAGCACAGCTACATTCTTGATCAGTCTAACGAAGTTAGAAATATGCTTGATGATCTATTAAACAATGTCATTACTGGCATTGTACTGGTCATGATCATTATATTAGGCGCGATGGGGTTACGATCGTCATTGTTAGTTGGTTTAGCTATTCCAGGGTCATTTCTAACCGGAATTTTAATCCTAAACATGTTGGGCTACACCTTAAATATTGTGGTGTTATTTAGCTTAATTCTCGTTGTTGGGATGCTGGTGGATGGTGCAATTGTTGTAATAGAGCTTGCCGATAGACGAATGCAGCAAGGACTGTCTTCTAAAGAAGCCTTTGCCTATGCAGCGCGACGTATGGCATGGCCTGTTATTGCAGCCACCATGACAACCTTAGTCGTATTTATGCCGTTGGTATTTTGGCCTGGAGTAGTTGGCCAGTTCATGAAATATCTACCTATTACGGTGCTCTTTTGTTTAACAGCTTCGTTGTTAATGGCATTGGTATTTATGCCTGTGCTTGGGGGCATCATTGGCCGCGCAAAAACAGTTTCACAAGTTGATGATGAATTTGAACTGCCTAAAACGCGTTTTAATCAAGGCTATCGCAAACTATTAAGTGTTATGTTACTTCATCCTATTAAGGTATTAGTAGCCTCATTAATGTTCATTGTTGCTACCTATGTTGCTTATGGAGCATTTGGCGCTGGTGTAGAGTTTTTTCCTGAAACTGAGCCTGAATCAGCACTGGTGAATATTCATGCCCGAGGGGATTTATCGATTAGCGAAAAAGATGCCTTGTTGTATCAAGTTGAGCAGCGTTTATTAGGTTTTAGTGAATTAAAATCTGTATACGGTCGCAGCTTTAATCAACCGAGCAATGAATTAGCAGAAGACGTGGTTGGTGTTATCCAATTTCAATTTGTCGATTGGCAGCAACGCCGCAAAGCGCAGTTGATTTTAGATGAAATGCGTGAAAAAACGAAAGATATCGCTGGTGTGGTGCTTGAGTTTAAAAAAGCGGATGATGGACCAGTACAGGGCAAACCATTCAAGCTACTGGTTAGTGGATTAGACAACCAGCATATTTTTGAAACCGTGGCTAAAATACGCAAAACCATGGATGAAACGGGTGGTTTTCTAGCGGCTGAAGATAACCGACCTTTACCGGGCATTGAATGGCGCTTAAATGTAAACCGTCAAGAAGCAGGGCGTTATGGCGCAAACATTAGCGTGATTGGCAATGCGGTTCAAATGGTCACTAACGGTATTAAAGCGGCTGAATTTAGACCTGATTCGTCAGATGATGAAGTTGATATTCGCATTCGATTCCCTCGTCAGCAACGTAACCTTGATCAGTTATTACAGCTCAAAATTAATACGGCACAAGGCATGGTTCCATTGTCTAATTTTGTCACCTTAGAGCCTGCTAACAAAACGGGTTCGTTAAAACGTGTTGATAGCCGACGTGTTGTGACTATTCAAGCTGAACCTGCACCGGGTTTCTTATTAAATGATCTTGTAGCTGATATGCAGCAAACTCTGAAAGAGGAAAAGTTTCCATTAGACATTCGCTTTGCGTTTAAAGGTGAACAAGAGCAGCAAGAAGAAACCGGTGCGTTTTTAGGTAGTGCGTTTCTAATCGCTATTTTCTTAATGGCGTTAATTTTGGTGACTCAATTTAACAGTCTTTACCAAACAGGGTTGGTATTGTCAGCTATTGTCTTCTCGACGGCCGGTGTGTTGTTAGGGCTGTTAATCACAGGCCAAACGTTTAGCATTGTTATGGTGGGTGTTGGCATAATCGCATTAGCAGGCATAGTTGTGAATAACAACATTGTATTGATTGATTGTTATAACGATTTACGTCGTCAAGGACGCAGCCCATTTGATGCGGCGCTTGAAACCGGCAGTCTACGTTTACGTCCTGTATTGCTCACTGCGGTCACGACAGTATTAGGCCTAATGCCTATGGTATTAGCTATGAATATTGATTTGGTGAATCGCCAAATCAGTTTCGGCGCGCCGTCGACACAATGGTGGACGCAACTGTCTAGTGCCATTGCAGGCGGATTGAGTTTTGCCACGCTATTAACCTTGTTCCTAACGCCATGTTTGTTAATTATTGGCGATAGAATAACTAAAGGGAGGCACTATCGTCATGTTGGCCGACAAAAACAATTTCTGCGTAAAACTGAAGATAACTCAGATGTAAGTGAGCTTTCAACGGGCTCATAAACTCAAATAAAAAAAAGCGGCTAATGAGCCGCTTTTTTTGTGTGAAACTCTTTGACTAATCTTTTTCACTTAAAGCGTTAAGTAATTGGTGCGGATCTTGATAGCCCGGGATCATCGCCCCATCTTCAAAAATTATTGCTGGTGTGCCAGTCACTCCTACTTTCATTCCAAAGGCGTATTGCTCAGCTATTGGTGCCCCACATTGAGGACTCTTTGTCACGTCAATTCTTGTTCCATTTTTAGCGTCGGTAAGAGATTTCTGTGGGTTAGCTGAACACCAAATAGCGCTCAATTCTTTAAATGTTGGTCCTGTTGTGCCACTGCGGGGGAAAGCTAAATACTGAACCGTTATACCTAAATCGTTATATTGCTGCATTTGAGAGTGCAGCTTTCGGCAATAGCCACAACTAGTGTCAGTTAATACCGTTACCTTATACTTTTCATTTTTTGCTGGAAAAGAGATCATCGAATCTTTGAACTTCTTAATATCAATGACTCGTACTTTTGCCAGAGATTGCTCTGTCACATTCTCAACACCGTTTTTTAGATCATACATTTTTCCATGCACTAAAAATTGACCGTCTTTGCTGATGTAAAAAAGACCCCGTTCAGTCATCACTTCTAACAAACCAGCTATTTTAGAGGGATTAACTTCAGTTGGTGTTAGGCCTAATCTCGCTAATGCGCTCTTTATTGGCTGCGAAATACTTTTATCTGTTACATCTGTAGCGCTATAGGCTAAATTTGACAGTAATAGGCAAGATAGTGCGAGTAATGTCGTTTTCATCTGTTGGGTGCTCTTTATTGAAAAGTATGAGTTGATGAAATGATCATAACAGCATGGTTGTTAATGTCTATTTGAGCTATCTGGTTAATTAATGGGATAAGTGGCTTGAAGTTGTGCGCACATGACGAGTAAGCTTTATATTTGTCATGTGCATTAATGATTTAGCCTATGAAACTGAGAAGCTAAAGGTAGTGTTTATTGCATCGTTATTTTTCGATACTCATTGGGTGTATGGCCATATTTAGCTTTAAAGCATCTGACAAAATAATTGCTAGAACCAAAACCTACTTGATCGGCAATGACAGCAATTTGTCCACCTTCACTTAGCAATGCACAGCCTTGAGTCAGTCGGTAATCACGCAGTATTTCATTAAAACTAAAGCCTGATATGGCCTGTAACTTGCGTTGTAATTGTCGTTCCCCCATAGCAAGCTTTGAGGCAACAACTGAAATCGTCAATGTGGAATCAGCGTATCCTTGCTCTATGAGAAGATTAAAGTTGTGTAAAAACTGTTGATCTTTACGTGGTAAATCATCAATTTTTTTGGAGGGCATAAATTGTTCACCAGTCACATCAACAAGTTTTTTGGGTAAATTTTCTGCCAACATAGAGTGCTTAAAGCGACTTTGTAAAATACTCCGCACTTGTATTATTCTTCGCATGCTTAAGAGCAGTTCTTGCGCATCAAATGGCTTGGTAATGTAATCATCAGCTAACCCTGATAAGCCGCTTAATTTACTTTCTTGGTCACCTTTAGCTGTTAATAAAATTACGGGAATATGGCTTACAATCATTTCATTTCTAATCGCAGACAATAACTGAAAACCATCCATTCCAGGCATCATCACATCTGAGATTATAATGTCAGGCGAGTGTTCACAAGCGAGTGAAAACCCTTGTTGGCCATTTGTTGCTTCCATGATGTTGTAAATGGAAGCTAGCTGCTGACGGATAAAATGTCGCATTTCCTGATTGTCATCGACGATTAAAACACTTTGCCTTTCTTTGTTATTTTCCCCTGTATTATTCTCATCCCCAATGAAGGTGGTCTGCCCAAGCTGAGTTTGATTTACTTGGTTCATCTCAATCAAGCTTAGTGGTTCTATAGACGGAAAAATAGGAGAGTTTGCACTAGGTTGAGTTGAGCCTGAGCGACCTAAAACTTTGGGTAAACTAAAGGTAAAAGTTGAACCGACATGTAATTCGCTTTCAACGTGAATCTCCCCACCTAAGGTATTGACTAACTCTTTGACCAAAGCAAGGCCAATTCCCACTCCTGGAGTATTATGGCTATTTTCTAATCGGGTAAATCGTTCAAATATACGCGTTTGTTCACTTGTGGAAATTCCGCAGCCGCTATCTGTGATTTTAAATTGAACCCATTGTTCATTTTCTTCAACGTTAAGAGATATTACTCCCTGACTTTGCGTGAATTTGACTGCATTGGTGAATAAGTTATACAAAATTGTCTCTAACGCATTTTTGGAAGCCGATACCCATAATGCATCATCAATAGTTCCATCGAGTGTCAGCACAATATCCTTTTCTTTAGCAATGACCTCGAAGGTTTGCACGACAAAATGACAAATTTCTGATACTTGCTGATCTTCTAATAAAACATTATTTTGTTCTTTTAAATGTGCGAGCAGCAATAATTGATCAACCATTGACAATAGGCGTTGGGCATTTCGTTCAATTAGGTTGATATTGTGCTGGGTATGCACATGCTCAATATCGTTTTTGATAACCTTTGCTGGTCCAATAATTAACGTTAATGGAGTTCTGAATTCATGAGATAAATTGGCAAATAGTTGCTCTTTAGCAATAGCTACTTTTAGCGCAGACTGTTGTTTTTGTTGAGTAAGTCTTATACGGTGATACCCTCCAAATAACATTAAAAAAACGATTAAATAAATGCTGTAGGCCCACCACGTTTGCCACCACGCAGGAAGAACAATGACCTCTAGAGGTATTAGATCATTATTCCATTGGCCTTTTTCATTAGTAGATTTTACTTGAAATACATAACTTCCCGCAGGCAGAGATGAATACACAGCTTGTGCCTGCTCTGAATTGGTGTAAATCCAGTTGTCACTAAATCCTTTCATTTGATAGGCATATTGTACTTTTTCAGGGTGTGAAGCTGTAACTTGAGCAAAATTAAAGGAGAAATATGTCGTCATAGACGGGATAACTATTTTGCTTGTTTGATCGATACTTTTCTCTAGTAACGCATCAGGGGAACCGGGGGCTGGTATAACTGATTGTCCCATAACTTTGTAATCAGTGAGTAATAGTTGGCTATTAGAGTCAGTATTGTTATAGCTATTAAGGTTTAATGACGTCAGCGCATTCTCTGTTGCAATAATAAATTCTCCATTGTTCATTAAAAATACATTCGATTCATATAGTTGCCCGAACCCAATGTTATTAAATCCTGAATGATTAATCGCTAAAGCGCAGGTGATGCAACGCGTTTTTACATTATTATTATGAAATGAATCTAAGGAAAGCAAATTATCTTTATTGGTAAAAAACAACTTATCACTTGAGTTGTCAACATAGAGACCCGTTATTTGATCTGCAATATCTGTAGATAGTTTGTGCCACTTCCCGGTACTTATATCAATGTTAATCATGCCAAGCTTTTGGGTGCTCAACCAAAGTTGTTTGTTCCACTTCACTGCCGCCAATATCCTTCCTGTAATAATAGGCAGCTGCTCAATTTTCTGATTATGTTTATTAAACCAAAAGAGTTTTTTTGATTTATTTGAATAGCCACTAAATAACATCAATCTATCTTTATCAATATCGATGAGCTTAGTAAATTGATCGCCAGTAGCAAAGTTTAAAAAGGTATCTGTTGCAGGATCATAGCGCAGAACGCCGTAGCCCTTTTTATCAGGGTGTTCTTGTATCAAAGCATATATATCCCCATTACTATCTGAACGTATGCTTTTTACTGAATTTTCATTCGTTTTCTTATCACTAAAAGTATAATGCTTTGTATTATTAGTCGCTAAGTTATATCGATAAATACCTGCTCCACGGGTACCTAGCCAAAGGGTCTGATTTTTCCCTATAAAAATTGAGTTAATTCTTTTACCAACACTTGTTAGCAGAGTCACCTGATTATCTTTAATTTGATAAACATTATTACCACAAGCAAAAAATAGTCCTTTGCTCATTTCTTGTATGAGGCTTGGGGTGCAATTATCTTGTGCTGTGTTAGCCCATGATTTTATTTCACGGTTAAGCAGTGGTAACTTACTAATACCCTTTGTGGTTATCGCCCATAAATTATATTGCTTATCGATGAGAATATTTTTAGAAACCGAGGCTAATTTATTTGTCGATAAGGTTGTGCTGACACCATTTACATGTGGGAAATGTTCGAATGCCTCTGTCTCAGGGGTAAATTTAAAAATGCCTATTTGTGGTGAGCCTAACCACAAATTTCCTAACTCATCCTCGGCTAGTCCTGCCACTAGGTTAATACGCGGATCGAAGCTGTGATTAATCTCAAGTGTGAGATCTAATGGTTGGTAACGGACAAAACTTTTTGATTCTTTTACGAAGAGCCCTAAACCATATAAGGTTCCAAACCATATTCTCCCTCTATTGTCTTCATAAATATTTGCGACAAATTTTCCATTTATAGTCGTCTCATTATCAGGATCATGTTGATATCTTTGCCATGTTTTTTTGTTGTAATGAAGTACACCATTTCCCTTTTTAGTTGAAGCCCAAATATGCCCATTGTTGGTAACGAGTATTTGGATAACAGTGTCATTTTCGGCAATGGATAAAGGGATCTCTTGTTCAATGGTTAAGTTTTTTTCATCAAGCACTAGAATTTTCTTATTGGAGGCTAAATATAGACGGCCATTCTTGTAAGCTAACTTAGGGTCTTTGGCGCGATCAATATCAGTTGCTATTGAAAATTTTTCTTGGAGGTTAAAAAAGGTCAATTTTTCACTTTGACCATCAAATACACCTAAGCCGTTGTTGATTGATATGAACCAAAGTCGGCCATTCTGTCCACTCGCTATTCCACCGACATTATTCGTGGTGACTTGTTCTAATCCAGGGAACAGTTTTAACGTTTGACCATCATAACGAAAAAAACCTTCTTGAGTTAATAGCCAAATATAACCCTTACTATCTTGTAGAATGGCTTTAGTTCTTGCCAATTTGTCGAGGCCAACCTTCTCAATATTTATAAACGGTGGGCCCGCATTGATAAAATTTACGGCATAAACTGTTTGAGAAAAAAAATTGAGAAATATGAAAAATAACAAAGATAAAAAACTGTGCTTTAACCAAGAAAACATCATCATTGAAGCTTAAATTCCTTTAGATATATACGGACACTAATAAAAACAATCGCGTATGTTATTTCATTTCATTTAGCAAATAAATAAAAAAAAATCACACAGTTTTAGCAAATTACTGTGACTTTTATCACCAAACTAGCCGCTTGCTGTTTAATTTATTGCCTACTTATTAAAAGTCTATCAATACCTTTTTATTTATCTAAATACCTATCAACAAAGTGTTTTTTTAAGGGGGGGTTACATTCTACTCTTAGTTAACTATAAGTTAACGTCCAATGATGAGCGTTTTTTACTCTATCAATACGGAGTATTTATTGCGGATGTCACTTCAATGACATCTACGCTATGACGCACCTGTACTATGATTGGTCGCCATAATGCTACTAGTTGTCGGCTTTATACTACCTATAACAATCATATCCCCCCTATGATTAATACTCTCGATTTTAATGCTGCTGTAACTTCATTCTCATTGTTAAGAACAACTTAAATGACAGTTTCGATATCAAAAACTGACAGTCGTTTGCATAACATCATTGAACGTTAAATAGACCTATCAAGACAATTAATAAATCACACAAGGATCACAATGAGTAAATTTTCAATTGTTGATAATTTCAGTCAACACTTTGCAATTAAGTTTGCTGACTCTAAAGAACTTAGGCAGGAAGCTTTTAGAATTCGTCATGCTGTTTACGCTCAAGAATTAGGATGGGAACCGACAGAGGCGCTTGAGTTGGAACGTGATGAATATGACGAAACTTCTTATCATTGTCTGCTTGAGCACAAAAGAACCAAAACTTTTGCGGGTTGCATTAGGCTAATTATTCCACCTACACGAAGCCCTGATTCTTTACTTCCTTTTGAGAAATATTGCTTACCTAGTGTCAGAAAGGAATTAATAGATTGTGATAATTTGCGCCGCGGTAGTTTTGGGGAAATATCAAGGCTCGCCGTCTTGTCATCATTTAGACGCCGGCCGACAGAAAGTGAGAGCCCTTTTATATTGAATGAAATGAAGGCTGATAATGTTTTTTCGGAAAGTGAGCGACGCAACTTTCCAAATATCGCGATGGGGTTATATCTAGCTTCAATTGCTATGGCAGATATATGCAATCACGTTGGAACATTTATTGTAGTAGAGCCTAAGTTAAATAGGCGCTTGCAAAGGGTTGGCCTTCCTTTTGTACAAGTGGGTGATGAGATGGATTATCACGGCAGGCGCGCCATGTTTTATTTATCACGAGATAAATTTTACAGCGAGCTTGGTGATGACTTACGAGGGCTATATAACAAAATATTTGATGATTTAGCAACGCAGCTTTCACTTATTCCACATACCAATCCAATAGACAGTTAACAGAGACTTATATTATGAATAATTCATTCGATTATGATCTGGCCTTTTCACGCAACATTGGCTGGTTTAGCGAAGATGAACAACAGATATTAAAGACCAAGCGCGTTGCAATTGCAGGGTTAGGGGGCGTTGGTGGATCTCATCTGCTAACACTAACACGACTAGGTATCACCAAGTTCCATCTGTCTGATTTTGACCAATTTGCATGCGAAAACTCAAACAGACAAGCTGGTGCCAATATTCATACCTATGATCAAAACAAACTAGATACCATGGTTGATATGGCGCTGAGCATCAATCCTGAACTTGATATTAAGGTTTTTCCTGAAGGCATTAATAATGAAAACATGGATGAGTTTTTAACTGATGTAGATTGTTATGTCGATTCCTTAGACTTTTTTGCGCTAGAGGCTAGAAAACAAGTGTTTGCCTTATGTTATGAGAAAGGTATTCCAGCAACAACGGCTGCACCAATTGGGATGGGAACGGCTTATCTAAATTTTATGCCAGGTAAAATGACTTTCGAGCAATACTTTGGCTTAAATGGCTATACGGAAAATGAGCAATATTTAAAGTTTTTTTTAGGGTTAACACCAGCGGCATTACAACGACCTTATTTGGTCGACCCTAGTAAATTGGATTTAGCGGCTAAGAAAGGACCATCAACAATTGCTGGTTGCCAGCTTGCTGCAGGTGTTGCAGTAGCACAAGTCGCTAAAATATTTCTTAATCGTGGCAAAATAGTTAGTGCGCCTTGGGGATTACATTTTGATGCCTTTACTAATCAATATAAAAAAACGTGGCGTCCTTGGGGCCATAAAAACCCCATACAGCGTTTAGCCTTTGCATTAGGAAAAAAGATTTTATTAACCAATACTAATCCTCCAGAAGAGGTTATAGACAAGGAGCCCACACTTGTAGAGCAAGTCTTAAACTATGCGCGTTGGGCACCAAGTGGCGACAACAGCCAATGCTGGCGTTTTGAAATCACAGATCAAAATTCTTTTGTCATTCACATGAGCACGACTCAAGACAGTGTCGTATATGATCTAGATGGTCATTCAAGTCATTTGGCTCATGGCATATTGCTCAAAACAATAGAAATTGCTGCCACTAAATTCAAAACTAAAGCCCTCATTACCCAAGACTGCATTGATGATAAAGACATTAGGTTCAGCGTGGTACTTGAAGGTGACGACAATATTTCGCAGCACCCATTAGTACCGTATATACGATCCAGAGCTGTACAGCGCCGTTCTATGGGGACTAAAAAATTAAGCCAACAAGAAAAAGCTGAATTGGAACTGGCCTTGCCTGAAGGTTACTCAATACAATGGTTTGAAAGTTTTTGGGATAAATGGGAAATAGCAAAGCTAAATTTTTGCAATGCAAAAACTCGATTAACCATGAAAGAAGCCTTTGAAGTTCACAAAAATATTATTGAGTGGAAAGCACAATTTAGTGAAACCAAAATACCTGAACATGCATTAGGCGTCGATTGGCCAACAGCAAGGCTAATGCAATGGATGTTTGAAAGTTGGAACAGGGTTCAATTTGCCAATAAATACTTTGCTGGCACCGTATTACCACGTATTCAATTGGACGTTATCCCTAGCTTAAGAAGTTGTGCTCATTTTGCTGTGGTTGCAGATTCCGAGATTAAAACGACAGCGGATTATATTGAGGCAGGAAAGGGCATCCAAAACTTGTGGCTAACCTGCACTAAATTAGGTTTGGGTTTCCAGCCAGAACAGACCCCCGTTATTTTTTCTCGATATTTAACGGCAGGACGAAAGTTCACTGCAGACTCTGATGTAATAAAAAATGCAGAGAAAGGAAAGCATCTGTTTGATGCCATTGTTAACAATGCAAATAACACCGTGTTTCTAGGGAGAATTGGGCGTAGTCAATTACCTAAGTCTCGCTCTGTTCGTTTACCTTTAGATAAATTAATGGCTGAGGAATAAAACTAGCCAGTCTAAATAAATAACTATCAATTATTTAAACGATAAAAATTGATAAAACTAAGGTTCTTAATAGAGGTAAATATACTCACTAATGATTGCAAAAAAAATTACAGACTCACAAATAAATGATGTGAAAACGCAGGAATTAGCCTGTCTTGTTGTAGAAAATAACATTTCAAACAAAACAGTAATAGAAGAGACAACGCATAAAAACCAGCAACTTTTGTATGTTCCATCGGGTTTTATGCAGCTGCGCGCCTTAAATGAAGTGTTGTTAATCTCAAGTGGGCAGGCTGTGATTATTCCAGCTGGAATAGCCTATTCGCTTGAGGCGTTAAGTGATGTTGCAATGTGCACTGTTTATTTGGAAGCCAGTGAAGTCCCTCCTCAACATAGTGAAATGAACGTTTTTACTGTTAGTAAATTAGTGCATGAATTAATAACGGCTCTAAGCTGTGAAAGTTTTGATGAATCACCAAATATTAGAGGAGATAAAATTGTAGCCTTGATGGAGGTAGAGCTTAATTTAGCTGAAAGCAGTCCATTTATTATTCCAATGCCTAAAGACTCTCGACTTAACTATATTTGTTCTAGGTTAATCCAAAATCCTTCACAAAATAAAACCTTAAATGAATGGGGAAATGAATGTGGGGCCTCTGAACGAACGCTGAGTAGGTTATTTAGCAAAGAACTTGGAATGAATTATAGGAGCTGGCGGCAGTTAGTTAGAGTGCATTATGCATTAGATCTGTTCACTGAGAAAAAAAGTATCAAGCAGGTTGTTACGACCTGTGGTTATAGAAGTTATAGTGCATTTACCTCTGCATTTCAGTCACATATAGGCGTTACCCCATCAGCTTTGAATAAACTATTAGTTTAGCTCGGTGAACAAGGCAGTAGGAGGTGGAGATAAAACGGGGACTTCAAGATGACGCTGATTCAGGCAACAAATGATAACTTTGCCGTTCGTTTTATTGAGCAATCAATTACAAAATTCTAAATTCATTGTGCTATTTTCTCCTACTGAATTTTTTCTACTGATATAGATGGACTTGGTATGTGCTGAATTTTTAATCACTTTCTTGAGTTTATTACTGCTTTCTGCTTTACTAATATTGTTTAATTAAATAGTAGTTTCTTCTTATTTTCTATAAAGGTTCCGTTAAATTTAGTTTCCCAAACTTTAAACACATAAATCCAGATACAACTGATGGCTAGATATCTGTTGCTATTGTGCTTACGCAGGAGACGACTGAACTCACCTTAAGTCAATCTAATGTATAAGAGAGAGTGTTATGAAATGTATTTCATTTATTAAATATGCAACAGCTGCTTCATGCTTGATGAGCGTAGCTAGTCAGGCCGAGATTAATTTTTCTGGCTTTACTAGCGTTAATGCAGGCAAGGTGCTCAGCGGTACAGGTGTTGAGCATTATAATGTCCCCCCCACTTTCCTAGCCGATTATCCAATTGTTTCTGCTTACAATGAAGAATGGGCTATGACACCAGAAAGCTTGTTTGGTATTCAAATTACAGCCGATCTTAATGATGGTTTAACTGCTATAGCGCAACTTGTTGGACGAGGTGCTGAAGATTACTCACCAGAGTTTGAATGGGCTTACCTTTCTTATGACATAAATGAGCATTGGACCGTTCAAGCTGGGCGTAAGCGCTTACCACTTTTTTATTATTCTGATTTTTATGATGTGGGTTATGCATATGTATGGATGAGAGCGCCTGCTGATAACTACACTTGGCAGATATTTAATTATAATGGCATAAACTTGATGTACAACACTGATGTAGGTGAATGGTCATTGGCAGCGAATATGTATGTGGGTAAAGAAGATGATAAAGAGAATAAATTATTAGGAAATTTCTTTTTCGGCGATCAAACAAGAGAGATATGGAAAGACATGTTAGGTGGTGTGGTAAACCTTAGTAAGGATTGGTTTGAATCACGTTTTACGTATATGCAATACACGAATCAGCGCTATGTTGGTGGCGAAAAGACGATGTGGGGAGGGCTAGATAGTCGTAAAGGAAAATTTTTTGGTGCAGCCTTTAATATGGATTTTGATGATTGGTTTATTTTAAGTGAGATTAATCGATTAGATTTAGAATTTGATGGAAATTTAGATACTAACATGCTGACCTTAGGTTATAGGTTTAGTGCCTATACCCCATATGTTGCTTACTCAAGTATGAAGCAAAAAGGAGATGATGTTATGGATGGTGAAAACCACAATACGACATCAATCGGCTTACGTTGGGACTTTCATGACTCCGCAGCATTCAAAGTGCAATACGATAAAGTTAAGGATAATTCCCATGATTTTGCCGTAGCTGGTGATAGTAAATCAATCTCATTTGGCATAGATCTCGTTTTTTAAGGACATTAAATATGAATTATTTTAATAAGATATTAGTGGTTATAGGGCTAATGCTAAGTAATTATGCCGTTGCTGATGTTGCTGTTATTGTGAATTTAGAAAATGGCGATACCATTGATGCAAACCTAATCAAGAAAATATACTTAGGTAAAGCAAAAGTGTTTCCTAATGGTACTAAAGTGAAAGTTTATACATTGTCTAGTAACCAAGAAGACACAAAATACTTTCGTCAAAAAGCACTGAAAAAATCTAATAGTCAATTCAAGTCATACTGGTCAAAGTTGGCTTTTACAGGTAAAGGCACACCGGCTACGAAGCTAGATACTGCAGCTGACATTATTTCCGCCATTAAAAAAGATCCCAAAGCCATTGGCTTTGTTAACGTGAAGGATGTTAGTAGTGATGTAAAAGTTGTAAAAAATTATTAGCGAGTAACTTTGTTAAGGTTAGCCACTAAAGTATTTTTCTTTAGTGGTTATGTTATCAAACTTAAGCAACTTAAATTGCCTTTCTAGGCATAGAGGTAAGTATGGTTTTTTTTAAAAAGTTACCTATTTTTTATAAGATTTTAGCAATCTTAGCCATTGCGACACTCAGTTTTGTCGCTAATCTAATTATCAATATAAATGCAATTTCAACAAATCAGAGTTTATTAAATAACATAGAAAATACCACCATACATTTAGTGAACTTGACTAGTGAAAATGTTACTCGTTGGCAGCGTATTGATGAAATGTATAGTCAAAGTGTCTCTTTTGGTGATGAGGATTTGATTGAACAAGCGGGGGAATTACTTGTAAGTTTAACGGCTAACTTCACACGTATATCCTCATTAGATAGTCAATTTACAAATATCAATACTCTGATGGAGCAAAGCCAAAAATATAATAAAATAAGCAAGGATATTTCTTTAGCTTTTATTAATGAACAAATCGACTTTGAAGCAGCTAAACCTAAAATAGAAGAAAAAACGCAACTGTTCAAAGTGATTGAAGAGTCATTAATTCAAGATAAGAAAAAAGCATCAGATTTATTTAAGTCGCTCATAAAAAAAACTATTAGTAACGCAAATGATTCGAGGGATTTGAGTATAATTTTAGGTGTTTCTCTTTTAATTATAATGTCTTTTCTAAGTGTTATTATTGCCCGTTCAGTGAGTCAATCGGTTGTGACAATTGATTCTTCTTTGAAAAAGTTAGCGCTAGGAGGAGGCGATTTAACTAATCAAATTGAGGTTGCTAGTAAAGATGAATTAGGGAGTGTGGCACAAAACTTTAATGCTTTTACTCAATTTTTAAGATGCATCGTAAAAGAAGTCATTGATACTGTGCCGCCGTTAACTCACTGTGCAGACCAATTAACTGAAAAGGTAAAATACGTTAATAAAAATGTACAAGAGCAAGCGAATGTAGCTGAGGTCACTAAACAATCAATGATCGAAATGCAGCAAAGTGTTACTGATATAGCTAAATCAGCTTCTGAAGCGGCGACTGCAGCAAATGAAGGCGAATCTGAGGTTAACCTAGGTATGGAAAATGTTCAGAAGTCTTTATCTGTATCAATCGCTTTAGCTGAAGAAATTAGTAATGCCTCTCAGGTGATTAATCAGTTAGCAAATGACTCTCAAAACATGAATCAAATTCTTGATGTAATTAATGGTATTGCTGAGCAGACAAATCTACTCGCTTTAAATGCGGCAATAGAAGCTGCAAGAGCGGGTGAACAAGGAAGGGGCTTTGCTGTGGTGGCAGATGAGGTGCGCAGTTTAGCGTCTAGAACAGCATTATCTACTACTGAAATTAGAGATTTGTTAGATAAGTTAATCTCTGCTGCCGATAAGTCAGTGACAACAATGGGACTAGCTAGCGGCCAAGCGCAAAGTAATGAAAAAATATCTTTAGAAGTAGATAATTCTTTAACAAAAATAAAAAATAAAATAGGGCACATCAGTTCAATGAATTTCCAAATTGCAACAGCAACAGAAGAGCAATCAAGTGTTGCTGAAGTCGTTGTTAGCAATATTGAGCAAATGCACAGTAGTTTTAGTTCAACACAAAATTCAATTGAAGAGATTGGCCAAGTTGCACAGATGTTGGATAATAATTCAGCTCAATTACAAGAGACAACATCAAAATTCAAAGTCTAATTTACATCTAGATATTTATACATGGTGCTGATTATTAAAGATTAGTTATGTAATAACAAGCTCGGGTAAATCAATCAGTACCATGAATATAGTGCTCCTGAGCGAACGTAAAGTAGGGTGTTTCGTTAAGGGCTGTCCTATCCAAATGTCAGTTTATTTAGCATGCATAAGTTCCTACCCTTGGAATAGACATACTTCATATTAAAAATGGCGGTAAACACAATGTTTACCATGGGTAAGCAATTCAATAGTATTTTCATAAGTAGCCCCTAATTTAGTAGCGACACTTTTAGATGCTTCGTTATTGGGTGAAATATAGCTGACTAAACTTTTCGCTTGCATGGTTCCTTTTACGTAAGTAATGCAGCTAAGGCCTGCTTCCTGCGCAAACCCCTTACCTTGAGCTGCTGGAACTAACCAATATCCCAGCTCGAGTTCTGGCCAGCCAGGCGAGTTCCATAACCCGACACAGCCAACAAAGTTATTGTTATGTTTCTCTTCAACTGCAAAATAGCCGAATTGATTAAGCTGCCAATGTCCAATTAACATGGCTAAATTGCGCCATGCATCGTCTCTATCTTTTTTCCCGCCGACGTACTTTGCATTGATCTCATCATTATAAAATAGTGCATAGTCTTCAAAATCCTTGGCCGTCCACGGCCGTAACCTTAATCGTTCTGTTTCTAAGGTGATTTGATTCATGTGTTGTCCGCCGTTTGTTTAATAAAAGCTAAATTTATACCGATTGAGATCAACATGGCGCCGCTAACTCTATCAATGGTTTTGAGCATTTTACTGCTATTGACTCGTTCGTTGACCTTATGGCTAATACGGCCATAAAACATTAATGATAACCACTCGATTACTATGCTGGTGACTCCTAAAATCAACAACTGGAGTGCAAATGGTTTAGTCACGTCAATAAATTGAGGCAAAATAGCGACAAAGAAAATGAGACTTTTGGGATTTGAAAGCTCAATTAATAAACCACCTTTAAACACTTTACCAAAGCTAAAACTTGGCTTGCCTTGAATCAATTGTTGTTGATGTTTTGCCATGAACAAATTAATGCCTAGCCAAATTAAGTAAGCAGCACCCATCAATTTCACAATATTAAAAAACATGTAAGATGAAGACAGTAAGGTTCCAACCCCTGTTGCAGATATACCAAAATAAATGGCGCTGCCAGTGACAATACCAATATTGGCAGCAAAGCTAGCCCTGTAACCGGAGCTTATTCCATGCGATACAACGTAATAGACGGAAGGCCCAGGGGATATACATAATAATAATTCGGTGGCACAAAATAATAGCCAAATGTTAATGTCCATTCATAGCTCCAAAATCTACAACAATCACTCTAAATTATTCGTTTTTTGGAATAGTCGAGAATCGTGACGTTCGTATTCCAGACCATAAATATCTTTCAACTGATTAATGTGTATTAGCGTTTGTTCGTCAAATGCTGGTGCTCCATCAAAAGCGTGTAAAACAATGCTTTCAAGTAACTCTCCGAGGCTAAGATCATGATATTCCGCGACGGCCTTTAATACTTTGATTAACTTTTTCTCCATGCGCAGGCCCGTTTGGATCCTTTCTAACTTGAGGGGCTTGGCTTGATTGTCATTGCTCGTTGTCATAATTATTACCTTTGGTGTTATATTGTTACCATGGTAACTTGCGGTGCTTTGGAAGTAAACTTCATTTTTTATCGCTTACTTTGAATGGTAGGCAGCCAAATTCAGATATGAAAAGAGTGATAAGGACAAACCAAACATATTGGTCATGCACAATTGAGGTGATTAATAATTATTGCTCAGTCGTTTTTTAAGATGTGGATAAAAAGGTTTTCAGCCATTAGCAAAGACTTAAGTTCGCTTTGTAACGACTTTTATTTTGATAATTAAGGCTTGTTGTAATTACTTACTTCGCTTATCTGGTCGGTAATTAAGGGCAGGGGGATATTCTTTGATGATCTTGTGGCTATTGCATTTAAGGCCAAAGCTAACAAGTAACTTTGGCTTATTTTAATTTACTACATTTTTATAGGCAAAAATACGACCTTGTCTTTGAAGTTCTTTTTGATATTCTCAACGGCATAAGTCCTATGGGCTGCTCCCATGACGAAAACAATTCGAGAGCCACGGTTTTTAGAGATAATACTTGTAATATTTTCTCCAATTCGTTTATCTCTAAGATTGTTAAACTCGAATATTTTTTGGTAAATAGTACCCTTAGTCCATTGCTGCCATAGCTTTACTTTTTCTCTGCGAAGCTGACCTAATTGACCATCGTTAAGTGATGACGGTGTTGCATATTTTAGTATGGTTCCCATCTCTTTAGAGATAGCATTTAAGCGTTTGGGTTTGCTTTTTAAGAAAGCTTCATCGTTGCTTAACTGCTTTTCTATTTTTTTCACTTCTAAGTTTTTCCAGTATTGTGCTGGAATAGGTTTCCCTTGAATTTCACTGCCTAGCCAATCAAAACCAAAAACATTTTTCTCGTATTGATTTGCTAACACGACCATTTCGTTAGGATAATTTGAATTAAGGTAATCAGCATCTAATCCTATATCTTCATTTCGTATTTCAACGCCAACGAAATCAGGATTATATGATTTAACTAATGAATATAATGTTTCGTAATCATAACTAGGGTGGCCTTTGTGCATACCATGCATTGCGGAAATGACTACTACTTCTGTAACTTTTGTTTCATTGGCCTTTAGGGGGGTAATATTTGATGAAATTAAAACCAATAAAACCGTTTTAATAAGAACTTTAATTTTCATTTGATGCCTATTTTATTAAGAATAATTTTCGAAAGTATCACTAATGGTATTTACGATGTTCTGACCAGCTGCGTGCTGGTGTAGTGTTTTCAAGGTTGTCCTATAATTTATTGTAATAGCTCGAATTTATAGTCGAACGGGTAAAAAACTTTGGCTAACTTCAATTAATAGGGCAGGGTAAGGTTATAGATATAGTGACGCTTAATCCATTGATTAACGGGCATCTATGAAGGATATTATACTTAAAGTTTTCTTTTAAACACGCCATTTTTTATCTGAAAACGGACAGAATAGACGTATCCATCTTATCCCATATAGTGTCTTTTCAGTTGAGAAACTTCAGGTTAAGCAGTCTCGTCGGCTTGTTTTTCATTTGCATACAAATAAGCCGGTAGGGCACACGATAATCCAACCGTACAACTTAATATAAAGAATATAAGGGGTTTTGGAGCCGCTGAATTCTTAGCACGTTGAAAGATGAAAACCCAAAAAACGACAGTCGATATTAAAAAATCCGCCGTAAACCCACTACTCGCTTTGTTATCAAATAACTCCATTAGGAATAGAGGGAAGTTTAACCCTTCAACTTGTACAAATTGAAAAAAAAAGATGTAAGGGATAATTGCCCCAACAATTGCTAAAAATAGGTAAATACGTTTCATTAAAGCTCCATAGGTTACTTGGTAGGATAATTAAACTCTGTCAATGATAAGACAGTAAGTTACTTATGCCATAGTTTCAATGGTTTATGCTACTAAATGTAGGCACATTTTAGTTAAAGCTCTGCACATAAGACAATCATGTCAATACATCGTATCCCGTTCTCAAAAATAGGTTCAGGATAGGATGCAAAATAATTAGTTTTAACATAGCTCATCCTAAAGCCGCATTTTTGATACAAAGCAAGCTGTGAAATACTCGAGTTACCAGTACCTACAATTAGCTTAAGTGTTCCCTGTTTTTTAGCCAAAGATTTAATTTCCATGATCAAGTTTTTTGCTATCCCTTTGCCTTGATAGCGTTCATGAACCGCAATGTTGATTAATTCGTATGTGTCATCGCTTTTGGATAAAACTGCAATACCCATTAATATATTCGCGTCCGTTGCTATAAGTATCGACGAACCCTTTAAATAATCTCTGATTTTTTGTTCATTGGGATCAGCCATTAATAACAACGACATCATGTATCGGTAAGATCAAAATTGTAAGGTGTAATATTCATATTAAGCTATAGAACCAAATTATTCACTTCAAGCTTTACGCTCAATGAGCAAACTGATGCCAATAGTCCCAATAAAGAACGCACAATAACGATTAAATAATTTTTTCATATTTGGCTTTGAAAACCAATGTCGTAGGTAAACACCAAAAACAGCATAGATAGAAATTGCTAATAATTCTAATAACAAGAACACAACCCCTAATGTGAAAAATTGGGAGCCAGCATTTTGGTTAGCATCAATAAATTGTGGTAGAAATGCAGTAAATATTAAAATAGCTTTCGGGTTGCCAATAGCTAATAGAAATTCTTGTTTCGCTAATTGGTAAATACTACTGTTACCTTGCTTTGGTCCTTCTATTTCTGAAATTTTTGAATTCCATAATTTAAACGCAACCCAAAATAAGTAGATGGCACCTAATATTTTTATAGCCATAAAAATGGCTTGTGATGTATATAAAATAGTAGCTAATCCAGTGGCTGCTAAGAATATCATGACAACAAATGCCATAATCCTCCCTAGCCCCGCACAAATTGCGTATTTAAAGCCATAGCCTTGTGCATTAGCCATGGCTAGTAAATTGTTTGGCCCGGGGATCATATTCAAAGCAAAACATGCGGGAATAAATAACGTTAATGTGAAAAAGTCCATAAGTCCTATTAAGATTTAGCCAAGCTGTAGAGTTAATTGTTTTCAGCTTGTTATTTTCTCGAGTAAACAGTAATTGATTTCCCCCAATGTTTCAATGGTTATAATTTGATTGATGTGAGTAACTGTAAAGCTGAAATAGAGGGCATAATTTGGTCACTGATTAGACTTTCTGAAATATAGCTTAGAAGAGATGAGGGGTACTGTTTCGGGATCTGTCAAGGTCAGAGTAAATGATTTACGTATCAATGCTTCTGACCCTACAGACATGCTTATAAGGTTTCATTAGGCAGTCGCCGCTTAAAAAACATTGTATACGTGACCGTTAACCAATCGTAATTTACGCTAACTAATTCCCAGCCTTGTTTTCCCAGTTCCGTACAGCGCGTTTGTAATCTAGCAAATTTGATGGCGCGTAATGTAAAAATACCATCAATTTTTTCTACTTTATATACAAATACATCCATATATTTCTATCCTGTGAACCTTACACCTTTGTAACAGGCTAATTTTTGTGAAGCAGTTTGTGTAATACTGACGCGCAGCGGCAACACAAAATACGTAGCTAAAATTTGTCCTTGTTGACAAACTTGTTATGTTTTTATCTGAAGCCTTCCTTCAACATCTTAGATATCCCATCCAAGCTAGGAAAGATAGTTCGATGATTTACACCTAATTTATTTAGTTGAGATCGGATGTTTCGTTTACATTCTTTAGGGATCATAAGTTTTTTATATGACCTTAGTTTATCGATATCTATACCCAAGTCATGTGTAAAACCATCTTCCTCTTGATTTACGTAGGGAAGTGAGAACGCGCCTTCTTGTGCTGTCACTCTTTCGTTAATATGGCTAGAATAAAAAAACTGAGTACTTTTTCCTTTATGAATATCTTGGGTGGTAGGTGATATTTGCAATGGTGTGCATAAAAACAATGCACCATCGGCATCATCTAATGATCTATTTTCTACGGCAAAAAACAAAGCCTTTAACGGATTTTCACTCCAATCAAGTAAGCGAGTGGGTAAACCATGATGCTGAGCATGAACTAGCCAGTCATAATAATTATTAGGTTCATCTTTAAGATAGGGGTATGAATATTTTTTAAATTCACTTATCAAATAGGACTCTAAGCTTAGCCATCCACTTAAGTTCATTGAATAACAATACTCAGGATTTTTAATACGGGCGATTGATGGTTCAAGCGACCATGAAATATCGGCTTGCCCACGGAAAAATAAATAGCCTTCAGGATCCAATACTTCTAATAATTCTGATATTTCTCTGATTTGATGCACAAGTTACCTTAAAAACATAACAGCTTATTTTACGGAATTAACTACGATAGATGTTCGCTTAAATTCCATTTCAATGAAATCCAATTTAATCGATAACTGTTTTAAATACAATTAATTAAATAAAGTCTTTTTAAGAAAAATCCGGAGATTTTCGTCTTTCGCCTAATTTTAAATAACTAGTTATTAAAATGCTCCAAAACTAGCGGCAAACACTTTTCTGCGCTGTCATATTCTTTGTTCATTGATGCCGACACAATAGCGCCTTCTTTGAGTAGGAAAATCAAGGTTAATAGGGCTTCATTGTTTGTTGATAGGTGCTGTTTTATAAGCGCGCGAACGGCGAGTTTGTGCTGGTG
>Ga0105359_10000947_pt1 | contig 24518 bp, 21 predicted proteins | sample GOMGulsemesocosm_6_FD_83659 | JGI IMG/M metagenome (GOLD analysis project Ga0105359, IMG submission 83659) | Methane-oxidizing microbial communities from mesocosms in the Gulf of Mexico - GOM8C Gulf of Mexico | ecosystem: Environmental > Aquatic > Marine > Cold seeps | place: Gulf of Mexico...
AACCGTTACCAAAACCATGGTCGCGATGCATTACAAATCCGACTCCGGAATTGATGGTGGTTGTAATGTTAACCTGGTCTCCTTCTCCTTGGTCTTTCCACACATCCGGAACAATTGCTGGAGGCGTAATTCTTCCCGGACCATAAGACCAACCACCATAGGTTAATTTGTCATTGATTGAAGAGTCCCATTGTAATGCGGTATGGATCTGAAAGCCTTTATTAAACGGATCTGCGTCCTGATCAAAAAAATCATAATCGGGGCCAAGGAAATCAGCTAAACGGTGGAGATCTTCCATGAATAAGCGATCGGCTTGTAAATCGCCTGCGCTATCCTGAAATTGGCCAGCCAATAATACATGACTATAGCGATCACTGATTTTAGGGTTTTTTTGATACATTAAGGTCTTGTTGACCATTGCTGTGATCTGTTCGACAGTATCTCCCGGAAAACGGCCAATGAAAATATCGGCGTAGTCATCACCTCCTTCAAGTAAGCTATAGTCGAAATCGGTATACCATTTATGGTCCTCACCATGAAAAGGGTGGCCTATCTGTTCCCATGCCGGTAAATCTTCATGATCACCGACCAGTAACACATAACTCGTCATGGTCCCATTATTATAGGCATCCTTAATGAATGTTTTAATCTCTTCCTGGGTATTACCGATGATATCTGTTGAGGCTATATAAACCTTATAACCCATCTGTCGCTTCCATTGCGCCAATGGTGTTATCGCATCAATAAGGTCAGACGGAGTAATAATCAAATAATCAGCCCGCTGAGCTGCGGATAATGGTGCATCTGTTTTAGTTTTAAGCCCTGAGTTAGGTTTTACGTCGTTAGAACCAACTAAGCTATCAACGATAGGATCTAGACGTGGTTGTCGATATTTAGTCTCTTCAGGATAAAAATATTCCAGATGGAAGCGAACCTTTATTGCAAAGCGAACATTTTTTTTGACTGGATTAAAGTCGATTGGCCGATAGTTTATGACGATAAACTGTTTTCCACGTACATGGACGGGTTCTAAAATTTGAATAGGTGTTGGTGCGCTCTCCGGTAATAGCGAATACGCCTTGTCGTTTTTTACAAATGGCAGGTTTTCGTCGGGACGCTCACCATTAGTTAGGACCACATCGGGAAAGGGCAGTTGCGTCGGGTCGACAGTGATACCCGTAAATGTCTTTGACCATTCAATATTGTCTATGATTAATTTTACTTTGGCGTCATTAGGGATGGGGAGCATTTTAGAATAACTTTCGATATTCGGATCACCCGGGATTTTTGCGCCAGAACCCTCCGGCAACTGAATTCGATTATATGTTATACCGTCAGCCATGATTACTTTGGCAAACGTGAATGAGTTCAAATTGGCTTCAAGATTTTTTCCGTAAGCATCTTGACTGATAACTGAGATATGTTTCGGTAATGTATGTGGGGCATCTTTTACTAATGCGCTAGCGAAAGTAATCTCTTTTTTATCAAAAAGTTTGCTGTCAATATGCTCAAAAGCGATGACAGGGTGTACCATTAAAGATAAACCACAGAGCATACTGAGTAGTATATTTTTCATTATGAATTCCAAGTAGACGATTAACATTCAATAAAAACAAACAATACATTTACGTAAAAATAAATCCGCAGGATTGTGCATTTAAAGTAATGATTAGTACAATCATCAAAATTTATTGCAGCATAATTTTTTATTATGCAAGCATAACTGAAGTTTTATTAAGGGGTGGTTGCGTTCATTTTAGAACGGTTGTATTTAGGTTTTTCCGGGTTTAAAGGTGTCTGCGTAAGGGTAGCCCCTGACTACTGGGGGTTATTAAATTTTATTATCCACTTATAAGAATAAATTATTATACAAAACTTATCTTGTAATTTAACTTACCTCGCCATATTAAATTGTAGCTAACAGATAGATGATAGCTGTATTTTCCTCATACCTCTGAAGTTGGTTTATTTTAAAATGAAAAATGAAAAATGATGGAGATAATAATAAGTGAATGGTGTTTTGAGTAAGTTGATCCTGGTATTAGCATTCTTTTCTCAGTCGACTTTGGCTGTGAAATTTATTAATGATAAAACAGCTGATTTACCGGACTTTCATCGTTACGGTGGTTACGGTGATATGTTGCAACGTGAAGACGACGAATTTACTCTTAATGACGCCAATAGGCTGACTAATGTTAACTTAACACCTGTTGTTTTCAGTTTAAACTCGGCTACGGGATGGTTTAGTGATGATGATGTTAGTCCGCTGAATGACTACGTTCTCGCCGCGATCATGGATAGCTTTTGGGATGAATATGACTGTAGTTGGTCAAGGTATATCTATCCGGTGTTGTGGAAAAATACGACGGCGTCAGAGAATGGTCCCCATGATGACTCATTATTAGCTTTAGCGAGTTCTAATTACAGGTATCCACAGTTACAAGACATTCGGCTCCAGGCTGAGCAGACGGTTAATGCCGGTAATTGGGTTTTCCTCAATGCAAGTCAGTCTGTTGTAGAGGTAGACAAGTTTTCGTATCAATGGAGACAAATTGCTGGAAAACCGATACTTATTAACAGACCTGATTCGATAAGAGCATGGGTGCAAACGCCGAGTAACATAACGCATGATGAAACACTGGAATTTGAACTGGTGGTTACGGATGATGAGGGCATAAATGGTGTTGCTATGCATACTGTATTTGTGACGGCGACAGTCAATTGATCCTGATTTAGAAGCAGTATTAACATTCAACTTGACGGTTACTCATAATAAAGGCATGACTGCTTCTGCTGCTGTCTCTTGATCAGATCTCACAGAACCTTACCGGCGGCTAACATTTCTTTCGCTAGCCGATAGCCTGACACTTGAGCTTGTAATGTATCTCAGCCTTCCCAAATCGTCGACCAACTTGCCATACCGGTTCTTTTACTATCCGTAAAACCACCTAATTTAGCTAAGGATTTATAAGCCCATTTCATATCGGGAGCTGTTTTTCCGTCATGACCTCTGACTTTATAATGTTGCTGTAATATCTTCCATTCATCTTGCTCAAATACCGTATCACAACGTTGATTTTCTATGCCGACCGCTTCATCGATAAGCCCTTTTTTTCGTAGATAGAGCGGTAAGGTCATTACTTCTCTAAGTTGAAGCAACCTAATACCAATGAAAGCTAAAATTGATACTGCCCGCTCTAAGTTTTTTGGCTCTGTCATGCGCTGACACTCTGCTCCTGCGCTGGTTTTCCACGCTTTATGGAAGTCTTCTATTCGCCATCTCGCAGCATAAATATCAATGGCATGTAGTGCTTGTTCCAATGTATCTATGGGTTCGCTGGTCAGTAATACCCAGCGTAATGCGTCACTCTTTTCAGTGGCATTGCTTTCTTCGGCGTAAACGACATTGATTGAACCTACTGCCGTTTTCGCTTTGAGGGTGATTTGTGCCACTTTAACCGTTAACTGGGCGGTTCTTGCTACTCGATTAACTCGTTTACCTTTACTGTTTTTGATCCCTTTTTGAGGAATATTGGCAGTGTAACTGCCTAGCTCAGGCTGCTCGTTAAGGTATTCGAACAGGGTTTTCTCTGTACCCAGGAGCTTGCGTAGGTGTTTAGCTCTAACAACAAGGCGTTCATTATGCAGCTGTTTATCTTGAAGATAACTAAGGATATCGGCTTCACGATCACAAACCGAAATTACATTAGCCATCGTTTCACCTAACCGTTGACGACAAAAATATGAAGCGTCGGGCCATTTACCGCTCTCTTTTTCGTCAGCGTCATTAATATTATCTGGCCGACACCACCAATCTTGATGGATAAGCCCTAACGTTCTTGTGCTATGGCTATCAAGTAACATCACGGAGTGTACCCACCAACCACGAGATTTATCGGTTGTTTTACCCAATTTACCCAGGTCTTCTGCCACCTGATGTTTATAGCTTAACGATGTTGTATCTTCGAGAGCCAGAATTTCAGGGATATCCTTAACTAAAGAAGCCGTATGTTCGAATCCTGCGACTCTAATCATCTCTGGAGAAACATTTTCATTACGTATCAATCTATAAGAACCTTCTAGTTTAGCTTCATTTCCAAGACATGATCTGGCGATAGACTTACCGCTGCTACCTACCATATTGGCACAGGTATTAACTAATCGTTCTGTTCTACGAATATCACCTAAATCAGCATGTTGGAAGTGATCTTTTGCCCATTGCTCAGGGTTGAATATTGACATGATATTGATACCTGTTATTGACGTTAACAGAACAGATCACGGTTTTCCAAAAAGGTTCCATATTTGTGACTAAGAGACAGCTTCTGCTGTGACAACAGTCGTAGCCAGTCATTCTAATAGTTGATCTAATTTCGTTACTTGCATCGATGCTGCTCCAGCATATTCCCCCCCAATATTGATATTATGTAGTAACAGCAGGTGAGTCATATTTGCATTTACATTTTACATGTTTGAAATGATCTTTTCATATGTCCTATCCGCTATTAAATTTTATTATCTGCCTATAACAATTAATTATTATACAGTGTTTTCACTGTAATTTATTGTCTCTGTTCATCTCTTAAATATTAGATGATGAACAATGTGAAACCAAATGATTTCAATTGTTTGTTGATTTATAAGAGTGTTCGAACAACTTCTCGCCTCTGATATTAGCTGAATTTGTGGCCAGTTGCTGAGAGATTAATTAATTAATTAAATTAAGGAATACATAGAATGAGTAGCATTTTGAAGAAGTCAATTTTGACTTTGGCTATTTTGTCACAGTCGGTTCTGGCTGTGGAAAATATTTATAGTGAGGAGTTTGACAAGAGGACCGTTAATTTTGGGCCCGTTGCGGATATAGTTCAGCAGGTCAAGGATTCTAAAGGGTCGAGTTATTTCTTTTTGACCAGTAAAAATGAGCAAGGTGCGGTATTTGAGGCGAGATTGGACTCCCTTACTCTTGCTAAGGTTAAAATGGCAGATGGCAATGTTTATAATCGTATTATTCTGCCTGATGCTGGTAGCCCGGCGCAACCCGGTCATCCTAATCTGACAGGCTATCGTCAAATGGTGCGTATTCCTGATGGAACACAACTGAATCTGGTGATTGATGACGTGATCTGGTCTGAGTCATTTCCAGATATGACGGTTGAGCCGGTGCAACTGCCAATCCCGGATGTAGTGACTGCCGACGGAGAAAGACCGGGTCAGCATATGCCTTTTGTGAAGAATAAAACAGTTTATGAGCTGGCCACTGATGCGGTTGAAGAGCCGATTCGGATTATTGAAACGGTGCGTGTCCGAGGGAAAAACTATGCCGTTATTTCTTATCGTCCCACTGAATTTAACCCGATAGATAAATCGGTTAGATTTGCCACTAAAGTTAAATTTCATCTGAATTTTGTTTATTCCGACAGCGCTGAGAATAAACAAAAACGTCATGATCCATTGCAGCCTAAAAGTACAGATACAGGTTCAACTATCGATCTGCGTACCGACAGAGATCTCGCCATTGACGCAGAGCTGGTTCCCGATGCGGTAAAGACTGACGCAGCCCTTACGCCGGCTCAGGCTGCTGATTACCTGATCATAACGGCAGACCGCTTTCAAGAAACTATTGAACCTTTAGCTGCCTGGAAGCGTAAAATGGGTTACAAGGTTCATGTCGCACCTCTGTCAGAAACAGGCAGTACGCAGGAGGATATTAAAGCGTATATTACTGATGCCTATGAGAACGGTACCATGACTTCCTATGTGCTGTTAGTCGGTGATCATGAAGATGTTCCGAGCTGGAAAGTCAAAGGGCATCCCTACCATGGCAGCAACCATATTTGGCATACCGATTTTGATTATTCACTGGTTGAGGGCGATGATGTATTACCGGATCTCGTTCTAGGGCGTTTTCCTGGCGATACCGAAGCGCAGATCACGACTATGGTCAACCGTACGCTTAACTATGCAAAGAACCCGGCTGGTTCAGACCGATACGGTCATGCACTGTTAGCGGGTCAGTTCCAGGACAGCGATGATAACAATAACGAAAGCGATCGTATGTTTATGGAAGATCTACATCGTCTGGCCGATTTTCTTGGTCCTGATTTTGATTTCTTTGCGGGTTTAGGTGACTTGTTTAATAAAGGTTATCAGGTCCATACTGCACTAAAATGGGATGCTGATCTGAACGATGAATTGAGATATGGCGGTTGGTCTTACGGTAGCGCCAGAATTACACCGCCGACAGTCGTACCTCAAGCATGGAAAGATCAAGGCAGTGGTAACCGGGTACAGATCGCAGAAGCGATCAATGACGGTGTCGGACTTGTCGTGCACCGCGACCATGGTTATGCCAGCGGCTCTGGCTGGGCTGATCCCCAATTTACCAGCAGGAATGTTGGCCTGTTAACTAATGGTGATCTTGCGCCTGTGGTGTTCAGTCTAAACTGTGCGACTGGCTGGTTTGATGGTAAAGACACATTTGCCGAAGCTTGGATGCGTAACCCTCGCGGTGGTGCCGTCGGATTTACCGGTGCTGCGCGTGTCAGTTATTCCGGCTATAACGATAATTTTCATGTGGGAATTATGGACAGTTTCTGGGATGATTACGACGGCACCTGGTCAAGTAACATCTATCCTGTTTCGTGGCAACCAGCAATGGCATTGAACCGAGCGAAAGAACGATTATATGCTCATTATGGATCTGGTAGTTACGCTAAAATGACCGCGCGTTTCTTTAACTGGTTTGGTGATCCGTCAATGGAAATGCGTACTAGTCGTCCACAAAGCCTGACGGTTACTTACCCTGCCAATTTAGCTGCCGGGGATGAGTCATCTTTCTTTGTGGTGGTTCGTAGCGGTAATGCACTACTTGAAGGTGCACGCGTTGCGTTAGTTACTGCTACGGGTGAATCGCACGTTGCTGAAACTGATAAAAATGGCCGCGCTACTTTTGCGTTTGCAGTGAACAAGGCAATGAGCGTGACCGTTACTGAACATAATGCGATACCTTATGAAGGCAAAATTGTAATCGCTAGTGCACCACCTAAAGTTGTCATTCAGCCTAACAAGGTGATTAATGCCGGTTCAAGGTTCTATCTGGATGGCCGAAAATCTGTTACTGCTGAAGGCTCACTTACCTATCAGTGGATACAAGTATCAGGTAATAAGGTTGTTATTAATCAAGCAAACGAGGGCAGAGCATGGGTTAAGACCTCTGACTCGATTACGCAGGATGAAACGCTATTATTTAAGCTGACAGTCACAAATGAATCGGGTGAGAGTGCTTTTGCTACCCACTCTGTATTAGTGAAAGCTCCAGCAGTCGCAAATAATCAAGCACCAATAGCAAGGGTTGGGGCAGAACAGCAAGTAGAGGGTAAAAAGTGGGTGGCTTTGGATGGTCGTAAATCAACCGATGCTGATGGTTCTATCGTAAGTTACCAGTGGACTCAGGTGTCAGGACCAACGGTTAGAATGGATAATCAAACGAGCAGTTATGCTTATGCGATGACCCCGAAAGATGTAACTACTCTGAAATTCAAACTGACGGTGACAGATGATCAGGGTATGACCGGTTCAGCTATACATACGGTTGTTATTAATGCTCCCAAGACTGTAGTGAAGCCGAAGCCAACTGCTAACTTAGCTCCCGTCGCACGTATTAGCGGTGCGGCTAAGCAGAAAATAGCTGTCGGAAAATGGGCTCATTTGGATGGTCGTAAATCAACCGATTCTGATGGTTCTATCGTAAGTTATAAATGGACTCAGGTATCGGGGCCAAAAGTAAGAATTGATAGTGCAAGCCGCAGTTATGCTTATGTTATATCTCCCGATAAGGCGGGTATCGTTAAAATCAAACTGACGGTGACAGACAATAAAGGCAAATCAGCTTCAGCTATTATGACTCTCAAGATTGGTGCTGCTAACACTGTAGTGACTAAGCCTAACACTCCGGTGACCAAGCCTAACACTCCGGTGACCAAGCCTAACACTCCGGTGACCAAGCCTAACAAAACAAATAACTTGCCTCCGGTAGCACGTGTTGGTGAAGATAAAGTAGCATCTTATCGAAAATGGGTGGTGTTAGATGGTCGAAAATCAACGGATCCAGATGGCCATATCGTTAGCTATCAGTGGACTCAGATTGCAGGACCGAAAGTGAGGATTGACTATGCGAATAAAAACTACGCTTACGCTATTACCCCTCGAACAGATACGACATTAAAGTTCGAGTTGACGGTTACAGACGACAAAGGTAAAAGCAGTTCGTCAGTTAATACTGTAGTGGTGAGAAAAGGCCGCTAACCAATACATGACTCCTCTGGGGTTGTTTGCTATCAAAAATGCCGATCATTGTGATCGGCATTTATTTTTAACATTTATTTACCAAAGCCTTGCAATACCGGTAAACAGTGGTGGGTAATAATCAATGGTTATGGGGCTATAAGTAAAATTAATTGTATAAGAAGGTGTATTTATATTATTTTTTGTTATGGCCGATTAGGTTTGTCAGTGTGTTCAAATTAGAGGTTTGAATAATTGTTTATTAAATGTGAAATGTAAGAGTTGTAATGATTAATATTTTGAAAATGTCATGGGTTGTATTGTTCTTTTTTTCTTTATCACTCTCTCCTTTAGTTCATGCTAAAGATATAAATCGGTTAGATTTATCTATTAAGGAAGTGATGGGTATCTACAATGATATTGAAAATAAACCGACGTTAAATAGCTGTCGGGTACATAAAAAAAAGAATAGATATTATCTACCGGAAGACTGTAACTTTTTTGTATTTACGGCTTACATTTTGGAAAATGAATGCGTAACCGGTAGTAAAAATAAAATCGCAATTGGCAATAATGCCATGAATGTCAATTTTAAAGTGAATAAACGTACCTGCAATTATTTGGGTGGGAAGACCGACGTGGTCAATAAAAATACTAAAGGTGTTTTAAAGCCCATAAATAAAATAGATAATCGCGCGGCGAGTGCTGTGAATAGCGTGGGCGGTGTCTTAACACCTGTCAACGTGCCGAATAGCGGTGCTGTCGGTGGGGTGAAGCGTATTGCTGGTTTGTTAAAACCTGTTGATTTGCCGAGTAATAGTGTTACAAATACTCCGAAGAACACTGCAGAAGTGGGGATTGTTAATGCAGAGAAAGCAACAAAAGTAAAACCGCCCAGTACGGAAAAAAAGGCAAAGCAGAAGAAATATTTTTTGCAAGTTTATGTCGGTGATACATATCCTAGTGTGACATATAAATGCGATGATTTGAGATTATATACCAGTGTTATCGGGGAGCGTGTTTACATATTATCGGATAAGTATCTTTATACCGATGCGGTTAAGATCCAGGCTCAGATATTGAGCTGTGGTTTTAAAACATGGATTAGACCCGTTGATATGGACTGGTTTTAACGACAGAAATAATGCTGACCATGTAACAATTCCTTGCGACCTAAGTAATACTAAATAAGACTGATGCAGCCGCGCTGGGTCAGTCTAATTCCGCCCTCTAATATTAATATTAATATTAATCCTAATCCTAATTCCAATACACCTAGAAAGTTAAATATTCCAATAACTTGTATCTATTCGGTTTATACGGCCACCATGCCTTGCAAGGCGGTATTATGTTTTGTTATAGACGCATAAATACAGATTATTGTACGTTCTGAATACGATGATTTACACTCGCCGCCTGTTTCTACAATAATGATAAATCAGGATATAAAAAATGAACTTATTTAATAATATTTGTACTCGTTTGTATGTTTTCACTAAAAACGATGTGCGTGCTTTTGCAACAAATGAGAAGGGTGTAACCGCCATTGAATATGCGATTATTGCCGTAGCTATGTCTACGATTGTATTAGCCGTATTTAATAGCAGCACTTTTTCAAGCGCAATTACAGGTGCAATGTCAAAGGTTTCAACCAGTCTAAGTTCAGCAACCTCACATACAGTCACACCTTAAAGTGAATTTATCTGTTTAGTGATTTTAGGATATGAACTTAATTGTCCTGTTGTTTGGGTTATGTGCCTATACCGTTTACAAGGATGTCACGGTAAGGTTGTTACCCAATAGCCTGGTCATGCTGACGGCATTGCTATGCCTGACAGTGTCTATAAGTGGTGACTTCTATATCAGTGCCCTGCAGCAGTCGACACTGGCATTAGCGCTGGGGTTCGGGCTGTTTATGTTACGGGTCTGTGGCGCTGGTGACATTAAGCTCATTGCTGCTTACCTGCTGGGCATCAGGCCTGAATACTGGGCACTGTTTCTATTTTTCATGTCATTAATAGGTGTATGCATTGACCTGTTTCAATGTATGTTCAGGGTGCAACGCCATGCAGGCATACCTTATGGTGTGGCGATTTCACTGTCCGGCCTCTTTTTTGTTATCGCCTCAGTTTAGGAATATAACATGAACCAGAAAGTCATTTTTTTTGTTGTGTTGATTGGTTTGATCATATCGCTGATGGGTATAAAGGCAATGCTTTTACCGGCTGGCACAGATAACCTTGATGAAGTTGAAGTTGTCGCTATGGTTGATATTTGGCGGGCTAAAACAGCATTAGCCAAAGGTGAATTATTGTCTGAAGATAAGCTCGAACATATCACGATGTCACAAGATGAAGCACTCAGCAGCGGATTCACAGGTGAGCAATCCTTGCCTTTTAATCAGCAGGCCATTGTTAGTCAGCGCATTGAAATAGGTGCTGAGATCAAGGTTAATGATATGGTGTTACCCGGCGACCCTCGCTACATCAGTTTAGTATTACCAAAAAACAAACTGGCTTACCCCCTTACTATCAATAAAAAACAGCTGCTCGCAAACGCCCTGACCACGGGGGATTTCGTGGATATCTTTACCCTCAGCTCTCCCGATGTGAATACCCTTGACGATGGTTTTGGTTCCCATCGTAACCTCGCGATCACTATGCTGCTGAGCCATATCAAATTGCTGTCGGTGCCAGCATTAAATACTGAAACAGACGTTAATATGAATACCGTCGATGTGCTTATCGAGCTGGATAAGGAAGAGGCGATGAGTCTGGCGCTTGCCGAGAAAATAACCCTGGTTGACATGATGCCATTTACAGAGGGTCCTCACCCGCTAAGTATTGGTACTGAACGTCTTATTGAGGCGATCAAAGAAGAGCGTTGTGAATCGATTAGAGAGATCCGCGGTATGAATGATTCATTCGAGCAGGAAGTATACTGATGAAATTATTAAAGCCTGTCTTAGCCGTCTTATTGTTGTGCATAAGTGCATCGACATTTGCTGCCGGTGTGATCCGTTTACATCCGGGCAATGCCAAAACGATTAATTTTAGTTCCGAAGTCGCCACTGTCTTCATTTCTATACCTGAGGTGATGAACTATAAAGTGATTAATAATCAGAAGATTGTGATATTTGCATTGGGAGAGGGTCTATCTGCTTTTATTGTTTATGATCTGGATGGCAATGAAATTTATAATAAATCAGTCGATGTGGTAAAAAGAGTTGTAAAAAAAGGCGTGCGAGAAATAAGGGCTGATCAAGAAAAAGGGGCTAGCGATGAATAAGATTAATCTGACATTCGTAATCCTATTGCTGTTTGTGTGTAAGCCTTTATTTGCATCCCAGATCGTTAATTTGAATTCAGGCGATGCCCAAACGATCATGCTAGGTGCCAGCGCTGCTACTGTGTTTATATCCCAACCTAAAATTGTTGATTATAAAATGATTGACGAGAGTAACGTGGTTATTTTTGCGAAAAAACAAGGCCAGTCGACGTTTATGGTGTATGACGGACAAGGTCGCGAGATCCATAACAGTTTGGTGGTCGTAAACCGGGACCTCACGTTATTGAAGCAACAGCTGGCCGCTTATTTTCCTGATGAGGAGATAACACTGGGCAATGTTGGTCAGCAAGTCATGCTGTCCGGCACCGTGGCATCAGGCCGAATAAAACAAAATATTTATAACTTTGTCGGCGAAATGATGGCAAAAACAAGCAGAGAATTGCTGACTATAGTTACTTCAGCTAAAGAAGGCAAAGACCAAGAGCTTGATTATATGACGCGTAAAATATATGCCGGCGTGATCAATAATATCAAAGTCATTAGCAGTCAGCAGATTAATGTGAAATTAACGATTGCGGAAGTCTCCAGCTCGTTTATGGATGAGATTGGGATTAAATATTCAGCGGTGGCGGGTACGGCCGGAAATTATGTCAATCAGTTATTACATTTCAGTGCTACCGATATCGTGAACATTATCACTGCGGTCGACGATGATAAAGTCGGACGCATTCTTGCCGAACCCAATCTGTCGGTTATCTCAGGTGAAACGGCCAGTTTCTTGGTCGGAGGCGAACTTCCGGTCGTCACTTATGTGGATAATACCGCTAATGTGATGTTTAAAGAGTATGGGATCAAGCTAGATGTTGCGGCTAAAGTGATTGATGAAAATAGCATCAGAGTAACGCTCATTCCTGAGGTTAGCTCGTTAGATATGACCAACGAAGACAGCAATTCTAATTTACCGGCGCTGAAGACGCGAAGAGCTAAAACAACGGTCGAACTGCAAAATGGTCAAAGTTTTGTTTTGGCCGGATTATTAACGTCTGAAAACAGTGAATCGGTCTCAAAGGTGCCTTTGTTGGGTGATATTCCTATCGTAGGGGCACTCTTCACTTATACCAAATCGAAAAGAAGCCGCACTGAGCTGATTATTGCTGCGACAGTGAATTTAGTGAGCCCGGTATCAACAGCGGCAGTGGTTCTGCCGTCGATGCAGAAAACAACCATGTTAGAAAGAATATTACGCGTTAATTTATCTAATAAAGATCGTGAACAAATTAGTGAGATAACCGCAACAATGGGATTTAAATGATGCGCATTATTAGCCTGATATTGGCAGGCATACTGTTGTGTGCCTGTAACCAACAACTGCAGCCGAATAAGTTACACGTGAGCGAGCAAGTGAGTCGGGTCGAGTTTAACGTGTTAGAGCCCGAGTCGGCTAAGCGGGTGCTTGCAGATTTTTTACGCAGCAAAATTAATAAAGACCAATTCTATGCGGTAACTGTGCATTATGCGATTGGGCAAAGTTATTTGGTCGATGAATTTAAACAATTAGTGAAAGATATCGGACTCGATCCCCATAAACTCAATTTTCGAGTAAAAGGTGAACAGCAGAAAAAAGATTTTAAAATTGAAATAAAAACACAACATATCAGTAACCAGGAATGTCCACCGTACAATATTTTTAATGAAGATTCACAGGCAGGCTGTGTCATGGAAATTAATCGCTGGAACAGCATGGTTGCACCAGTAAGCAATTTACAGTAGAGGTCATATGTTGGATTTAGCTGATATTTTTAAAACGGGAAGTAAAAAAGAGAACGCAGTTAAAACGAAAGTTGTGACAGGATTAATTGTGTCGCCGGATAATGCTTTTGTGGAATTTCTCTGTGAGCTTTATGCTGTGGAAGGGGTAGATAAACCCGAAGTCAAAGCCGCGCTTAAAGAGAGTGACATCGCGGAACTGAGTGATGAATGTTTTGATCTCTTGTATTTAGATCTGAGAGAGGATACGGATTTATTTGCTTATGCGGAACTGGTTGCCAACCTATTAGCGAAAGGGATCAAGTTAGTCGTTATTGGCAAGCAAGACTCGATAGTCATTAGCCGTGATTTGGCGAAAAAAGGCATTGATTATATTTACTGGCCAGCGGAAGAAATGCTATTTGTTGATCTTATTCGCGCCCCAAAAGGCAACCAGGTCTCGGGTCTGAGCTCATACAAAGGCAGATGCGCCAAACGTATTGCCATCGTCAGTACTAAAGGTGGGGTAGGTAACAGCCTGATCGCCAGCGGTATTGCCTTATCCTTAGCCGAACAGGCAAAAGTTAAAACCTTGTTGGTGGACAACGCTTATTACGGTACTAATACGGATATTTATTTGGGGTTGAAAACATTTTCTCGGCATTCAGTTATGTTTGAAGATGTTAAAAATGGCATTGATAGCACAGTAGCGAAGTCAATGATAAGTACGGTGAGCGCTAATTTAGATCTGCTTGCCGTTAACCATGATAGTGCTAAACCGGCAGAGATCCACGGGGTTTCGGTGAATGTGGTGCACGCTCTGTCAATGCAGTATAACTTTATTATCGATGATATTTCTCTGCCCTTGATCTATACCCTGGGCGTGGCGGAATTATCTAACTTATATGATCGGATCATATTTGTCTGTGAACCATCAATAACCTCACTGCGGACGTTGAAAAAATTTAAGCAGGCTTTTGCAGAAAGTCATGCCGTGATTGATGTTGTGATTAATAGCAACAAAGCCGCGAGTGAGTTTCCCCTTTCTATTGCCGATATGCGTTTGAAAATTGAAGATGAAGTTATCGCCGTGTTTCCTTTTGACTCAAAAATAAAACCAGCGATCATTAATAACAGTGGGTTAAGTAAGTGTAAGTCGAAGTTAAATGAAGGTTTTGAACCGGTATTTGCCAGACTGACCGGGAAAATCGTGAAGAGTCCCGTCAGTAAGGGGAAATTGAACCGTTGGTGGAACCGTAATAAATGAATGATATAAAAGACATTTATGTGGCCATCAGGGCGCAGGTGTTTGATGCACTTGATGCGGCTGCAATAGACAGTTTGAGTAAAGAAGAATTGACCGCACAATTGACCGAGGGCGTCAATGTGCTAATTGAACAATCCCAGTATGTGCTACCCAATATCGTGAAGGCAGATATGGTGATCAGTTTTGTCGATGAACTTACCGGGCTCGGTCCATTGCAACGACTGATGGAAGATGATGACGTTGCCGATATTATGATTAACGGACCGGATAACGTGTTCATTGAAAAAAATGGCAAAGTATTCAAATCTGATGTGCGTTTTTTGGATGAAAGACAGTTGCTCTCGATTGCTAAGCGAATCGCATCTCGGGTCGGTCGGCGTGTTGATGAATCGGAACCCTTATGTGATGCCCGTTTGATGGATGGCAGTCGCGTTAATATTGTCATACCGCCAGTGGCTATCGATGGCACGTCGATGTCTATTCGTAAATTTAAAAAGCAGACTATTACCCTGCATGACTTGGTGGGATTTGGTGCTTTGAGTATGGAAATGGCTCAGGTACTGACCATTGCCGCCCGTTGTCGCTTGAATATTTTGATTTCGGGCGGTACGGGTTCAGGTAAAACGACCATGTTAAATGCATTGTCGGCTTTTATTGCTGACGATGAACGTATTGTAACCATTGAAGATGCTGCGGAGTTACAGATATTACAACCTCATGTGGTGCGCCTGGAAACGAAAAATGCCGGACTTGAAGGTAATGGTGCAATCACAGCGAGGGAGTTAGTGATTAATGCGTTGCGGATGCGACCTGATCGCATCATTGTCGGTGAGTGCCGGGGCGGAGAAGCATTTGAAATGCTGCAGGCGATGAATACCGGGCATGATGGTTCGATGTCGACTTTACATGCCAATACCCCACGTGATGCCGTTGCCCGTGTTGAGAGTATGGTGATGATGGGCGCTGCAACACTACCGTTAGAAGCGATCCGCCGAACGATTGTCAGTTCGGTTGATTTAATTGTACAGATCCGTCGTTTACATGATGGTTCGCGTAAAGTCATGAGTATAGCTGAAGTGATCGGTTTAGAAGGTGACAGTATCGTATTAGAAGAAATTTTTACTTTCGAAGCTGGCCATTCGGAAGATGCCAACAAGGTGGTTGGTGAGTTTGTGACGCCAGGACTGATGAAGCGCTCGGTATTATTTGAAAAAGCGCGTTTCTTTGGCGTTGTTGATGTATTAGAAAGAATCTTTAGCCAATGAATATGTTACTCATTTTTACGCCCTTGGTAGTGGCACTGTTGTATATGTGGTGGACAAGAAAAAAGAGCCACAACCAGATTGAAGTCTATTTGGCCGAATTTAATGCTAAGGAGTTTGTTGCCCCTAAGACCACGATTATGAATATGTCTGCATTCAGCAAGCAGACGTTATTCGATAAAATAAAAAAGCTAGTTGCGGACTCGATATTACTGATCGGGGACAAGGCAGTGCTAAAGATCAGTCTGTTTTATGCTGCTAGTTATGCGCTGAGTATTATTTTAAATACGTTTTTGTTGCATGGCAACATTACTGTTATTGCCATGGTTATTGCTGTATGTGCGACGTTTTTTGTGCTGCAGACGTTGCAAACAAAGCGCGAAAATGAATTCAAAGAAGGTTTTCCTGATGCCTTAAACTTGCTGATTAGTGCGGTATCTTCGGGTGACAGTATTACCCGTGCAATCGATTTTGTGGGTAAAGAATTAGACAATGTTGTGGGCCGTGAATTTAAGCGGATCAGTGAACGCTTATTGATCGGCGAACCACCAGAGCAAGTACTAAAGAAATCATGCCAAATGTTCCCCTATACGGAATACTTCTTTTTTGTGGTGACATTAAGGGCTAACATGAACCGCGGTGGTCAGTTAAAAGAGATCTTACAGCGGATCAATCGCATCATGTTTGAGAGTTATGCGATTAACAAAAAGAAATTGGCGCTCACTTCTGAAGCTCGGGCCTCGGCTAAAATTGTCGGTGCGATCCCGGTTATTTTTATTATTATCCTTAAGTTCATCAGCCCTGAAAACTTTGATTTTGTGATGTATGAAGAGGCCGGTAAACCCATTCTATATTATGTGCTCAGCAGTGAATTTATCGGCTTGGGGATCATTAGAATGCTAATGAAAAGTGTCGGATAATGTTGGCATTATTCGTTGAAAATATCAATATGCTCTTGTTCACGCTGATCATTGCAGTGGTTCCTGCGCATCTTGTGTCGCGAAAAATATATAAAAATAACCGTGACGCCTGGCTGGAACAGATGACGACGGAAGAGAAAAAAAAACAAGCCGCATTTACCCGTTTAGTGGCGTGGTTGCTGGCTAAGGTCAGTATTAAAAATGAAGAGATCGAGGCTAAATTTATAGCCGCGGGGATTCATAATGCGTTTATTGCCCAAATATACTTACCCTGTAAATATCTGGCTTTAGTGCTCCTGGGTGCGCTGGTTTTGGCTATAGGCACTTACTTAGATCTGGAATTATTGAATTTAATCTCGGCTCTTGGACTTGTCTGCATTGTGGTGATCATGATCCCTGATGGGATTTTAAATGCGAAAGTAAAAGGCAACGTGGTTAAGGTATCTGATCGGTTACCCTTTTTATTGGATCTGATGTCTGTATGTGTCCGCTCAGGGATGACGATTGAAGCGGCATTGACGTATTTAGCAGAAGAGATGATCTTGTTTGACAAAATGATGGCTTATTTATTAACGCGAACGATGCAGCGGACCAATTTAGTTGGACTTGAACTGTCTCTGGAGGAACTCAATGTGATTATTCCGTCAAAAGAGATGCGTAGTTTCGTGATGACGCTGACACAAAGTTTACATTATGGCACTTCTATTAGTGATGTACTTGCTACTTTGGCCGCTGATATCCGAGAAATGCAGATCTTAGAAATGGAGGAAAAAATAGGCAAGCTGGGGGCAAAAATGTCTATGCCTCTGATCGTATTTATCATGCTTCCTATTGTTATATTAATCGTCGCTCCAGGCATTATGAGGGCTTTTTCTTGATGTTAAAAAACATACGCATAATCTCAGTAATATTATTTTTGGTTGGTTGCAGTTCAACCAACCTCGACATTGATGTACTGAGCAAAACAGAAGAAATCATCATGACTTCTCATGATGACGCTAAGTTGATTGCATTCTATAAACAAAATATGCAACGGATGCCTGAGTACATGTTAAAGCTGATTAATATCTATCTTAATCAGGAAGATTTGGCATCAGCCAAGATATATATTGATATGCTGAGTGCCAATGAAAAAGCGACGCCAGATGCGATCTTCTCTATTGCTAGGATGCATTATTATGACCAAAAGTTGGACGCTGCGTCTCTGCAAATCGAACGATTAAAAGAGATCAGTCCGCGTGACCCGGAAGTTTACCTGCTTGCGGGTAAGGTTTATGCGGGGAAAGGCAAATTTGGACGGGCAAAGCAAAGCTTTCAAGACGCGCTTCGCCTTGGTTACGAAGATAAAATGATTAAAAATAATTTGGCGTTGCTGCATATGATGCAGGGTGAGTATAGGGCGGCAATTAATATCCTAACCCCGTTATATAAGACTAATCCAGAAGATCAAACGGTTGAGTCTAACTTGTTGGTTGCAGCAATTAATCATGGGGATATCTCGATGGCGAGAAGCATTCTGACCCATAGATATGGCAGTGATGTGGCCGAAAAAAATCTGACTTTGTTAATGGAATCGAGAACTGAAAATAAAAATGAGTCTGGAAGTCCAGTTGTAAATGACAGTGTTGGGTTACCTGTTGCAGAGATTTATAAACAAAAATTTATGGAGTATGGAATATCAGCTGAAAGGACCAACAGAATGCCATTGATAAGCCCTACTATTAAGAGCAACTATCGTGATTCGAAAGTATTCAGGGTGCAAATTTTTGCATCTAATGAAGAAATTAATGCGATACAGTTAGAGCGTTTCAAAAAATATCAAACAGATATTTATTTCTATAATTTTGGTTTGTGGAAGCGCTATTGTGTCGGCACGTTTGCGACGTTACAGGAAGCGAGAGTTTTTAAAGAACATCTGAATGCGAAAGGTTCCTTTATTGTTGAATATTCAACTACAGATTACACGATAATATATGATCATGAGTCATAAAAGGGGGTTTCATAAGCAACAAGGCGTTGTAGCCATTGAATTTGCAATGGGGCTGCCGGTGTTTTTATTTATGTGCTTTGCATGGCTCGAACTGTGCTATCTCGCTTATATTTCCGCGTTAACGGATTATGTTGTGGCTCATGCAGGTCGAAACACAAAAAGTTATATTGCGACGAAGGGAACTAATCCGCAACAGTTTTATCAAGATAGATTTAAAGATATTTTGACGACGAAAGATTCATTTTGGGCATACTCTGTAGATGTTAATAAATTTAAAATTAACATCTCATATTTTAACGATATAAAACCATTGTTATCACCCTGTGTTGATAAGAGTGTACCTTTAGATAAACAAATACCTAACCGTAACTGTTTACCGGAAGGGAAGTCGACCCCAGTAGGTAATGCAATTGCGATATACAGTGTTGAATATCAATATCGGCCGCTAATAATCCCCATGTTTAGTGGTTTGAATTTAAAGCGCGAAATTATTGCAATTCAAGAGCATGAACGCTGTAGATTTGATATTTCAGGTGATTTAAATTGTGATTCATAAACAAGAAGGCATTTTTATTGTTGAGTTGTCGATGGTATTAGTGGTGTTTAGCCTCTTACTTGTCTTCTCTATAGATATTATCTCTAAACTATCCATCCAGGGAAAGTTGGATCGTACATCATACTCTGTTGTCAGTATATTGGCGGAACGAAGACAACTCTTTAGCGGCGATGACACGCTGTGCTCAAAGGCTGATCGAGGTTGTCATAAACGTGTTGAGCATATGTATCGCATAGCGAAATATTCGATGGCAAGAATGTTTACAGATTTTGATGCCAAAAAGGTGACCGTAGTTATTGAGCAGCAAAAATTCCAAAACAATAAACCAAGCGACTATTATGTTAAATGGTTACCCAAGAAGAACCCGGGTTGCACATTTGTTCCACTTAATACATCGACAGAACTATCGCCTGAGACGCGGTATAACAGACGCGCAAGTTTATTTCAGGTCACGATCTGTTATGAAAGTGATGATTTAACCACAGATATTATTGGCAGCGGATTTACGACATTGAGCTCATCTTCCCTTGCATTAGGACGAAACGGATGATGAGAAAGCAGAAAGGGGTTGCCATGATTATGTTTGTCATGATTGCACCTGTATTGTTGGGGATATTATTTCTCAGTGTGCAGGGGGCTATAATGATGCAGAATAAAGTTCGAATAGAAGACGCTGTAGATATGGCTAATATGGCGGTGATCTCACAAAAATCGTCAGACCCTAAAGTTGCAAAGAAGTTAGCTGAGCAATATGTTCGAGCTTATATGACAGGTGAAAACGATAATATTATTATCAAGATTGAAAAATTGGGTTGTTATGATTCGGTCAAATGCCGTAAAGATAGTGATAACGGTAAACCAATTTATACCGAATCCAAGTTGTCGGCTGTAACCAATCATGATTATTGGTTTTCAAATCCGTTTAGTAGCGAACCGAATTACGACGTAACAGCAAGCTCATTATCGAGACTATATCAGGGCACTCCTGCAGATATTTATTTTATTGCTGATATGAGCGGTACCATGGGTCATGTGTTCCTGGGTGCTAGTAGTGGTCAGTCAAAATTTGAGACATTAGCCGCGGTTATAAAACGTGTCACCAGAGATCTCGAGTTCTATAATTCGCATCATGATTATAGACACCGAGTGGCTTTTATTGGCTATAACTACTTTACCCATAGTCTAACTGCGGATGGGAACGTTTTTGAAGTTGAGCAGTTCAATCTCCGTGACACTAATGTGAGATCTACAATTGCAAATATGCTGAAAATAAAGCCGTATCGCCGTCAAGTCGTGCTTGATAGCAGTTCTCGTCCAGAGGCAAATTTTTATGACATGTTACTGACTGATAATTTTAGTTCATTTAACGAACAAATCGCATTATTCAGCCCTAAGAGTGGAACCGCGTCTGGGCAAGGCATAATCCGAGCTGCGCAAATTGCAGACCGGGCTGTTGATTTGAATGAGAATCAAGTGTTTATTATTTTGTCCGACGGTGTCGATGTTTTTCCTCGTACCACCTTGGATCTGGTCCAGGCGGGGATGTGTCGCAATATTATGAGTTTATTTAAGCATAAAAAAGCGTTTAATGGTGAGGAGATAAGAGTGAAACTAGCGGTTATTGGTATTGATTATAATGTTAAATCATTTCCTGCTATGGCCAGGTGTGTGGGAGCGGAAAATGTATATCAGGCATCGTCCGGTGACGATGTGTACAAAAATATTATCAATTTGATCAGTGAAGAAAGTGGTCGGCTGGTTACTAATTAGGAAATTAAAAGAAACATGAAAGCTCTTAATATCATGATATGTGCAATGGTAATTATATTTTCAGCCACAGCGAGTGCAGTGCAAAAATGTGAAAAAATAAATAATAATTATGTGTTTACTGATTCTGTGACGGCTCTATATACGGTGACGACAAATAAAGATAACCGGCTGCATCAAAGTGAACGTAGAACGATGGGGAAAGAAGATAATGTTGATTCGATAAATGTTGAAGAACCCCGTTGTTATGATGTTGTTGGGTTTTTAACTACGCTTTTGTTTGATTTCGATAGCGTGGTGTTGAAGCCGAATGAGAAGAAAAAGTTAAATGAATTGGCTGTTCGCAATAATTTACCAGATACATTGGTGCTCGTCGGGCACACGGATGATGAAGGCAGTAATGCGTATAACAATGAGCTTGGTTTACGCCGTGCGGAAGTGGTGGCGCAATATGTTATGGATCAAGGCATTAATAATATCAACTTGGTAACGCGCTCTGAAGGGAAATTCAAACCCCGCTGTGTTGGTGAAGGTAAGGTTGTTGGTGAATGTAATCGCAGGGTTGAGGTATTTTATGAAGGTCGACAATAATAGTATGATTAGTTTTCGGTTTGTGTGACTGCGGTTGACTTACCGATAACTCAGTCACGCATGGTTGAAACCAAGTTGTTTTTTTCGCATTTTTTATTAGGTATTTTTTGTAGTTGAAGATTGAAGGTTGAATTCATGAAAGTAAGTATTAATCCTGTTTGGCTCAATAGCTTCATCCAATTGGTAAAGACCAAAAGTTTCACTAAAACTGCGGAGAGTTTGCATATGACGCAACCCGGGGTGTCGCAGCATATTAAAAAGTTAGAATTATTTTTTGGTAGAGAACTGATTGTTCGTAACATTAAAAATTTTAGGATTACCGCGCTTGGCGAAGAGCTTTATAAATATGGACAGTTAAGAAATAAATCTGAATTGGAATTTGTTCATCGTTTAAGAAATACTACCGTGGAGGCTCCTCAGATAAAATTATCCGTTGACAGCTCTTTGTATCCCGTGTTTTTTGCACAGCACCTGGATCTCTATTCTATTGAAAATCAAGAAAGAGTTAAAATATCATCCGGTAGTGCTAAATCAGTAACTGAAGCAATGGTGAACGAGGATTGTGATATTGCGTTTATCTTGTCATCTCAATCCCCCAATGTAGCAGGAGCAATCAGTATTGGCGCTGTTGAATTTGGACTTGTGTGTAAAAAAGGCACGTTTCCATCTTCGGAAGTAAGTTTCGATGCGTTTAATCAACTCTGCATGGTCACTTATCCAGATATGGAGCATGAGCTCTTGTTGGAGCCATTTTTTTCAGAAGCATCACCTGCAAGCTCAATTTTGCATACTTGTGACGCAGAGACAATTAACGCTGCTTTATATGCTATTTCTCTTTGTGATGGCTTTACATTACTTCCACGGTTTTACTTTGACACTTACGATTGTTGTCGCAAATTAGATTTTTTCTCGTTGACAAAGACTAAAAAATTATACTATTTGAAAAAAAATAATGAACCGGAATGGGAAGATGAAACAAAGATAAAAGATATGCTTACCTCGTTTATTTTAAAAGATAATAACGAGGAACAGTTTGTGCGAGATCAAGATGTTATTAATAATTTAAAATTGTCAATATATCAGGGAGATCATATTTTTTAACAACCTAGGTGTTTATGCGGTGCTATCTGCCTTTTTAGGGATTTCTTATCTATCTCGACGAATTTGCCAAACACTTTGGGTCGTTCGGCAAGTCATCAACAGACTGTAAAGTTCGGTACTGGTTATCACATCATTCACTGATTGACTGTGGTGGTTGGCGTTTATGCAGTATTACCCGCTGCAATGTGACTACCCGTCTTGAAGTCTTTCGTTTTATTTCGTAGTATTGTGGGGCACCCATAGATATTAACTGTAGATAGCGATAGAGATATTTTCTTGTCTTTTGCTGTTTGAGGTCGAGAATTCATTAAATGAAAGTAAATATTAATCCAGTTTGGCTCGATAGCTTTATCCAATTGGTAAAGACTAAAAGTTTCACTAAAGCGGCTGAGAGTTTGCATATGACGCAGCCTGGTGTATCTCAGCATATTAAAAAGTTAGAATTATTTTTTGGTGCTGAGCTTATTGCTCGTAACGCCAAAGGTTTTAGTATTACCTCTCTTGGTACAGAGCTTTATGAGTACGGGCAATTAAGAAATAAATTTGAATCAGAGTTTGTTCATCGTTTAAGAAATACTTCAGTGGAAGCTCCTCAGATAAAAATATTAGTTGATAGTGTGTTATATCCCGTGTTTTTCGCTCATCATCTGGCACTTTACTCTATTGAAAATCAAAAAAGAGTGAAAATATCATCTGGTAGTGCTGGAGCAGTAACAGAAGCTATGGTAATGGGGGATTGTGATGCTGCATTTGTCTTGTCATCTCTGACCCTTGACGTAGCCGGAGCAACCTGTGTTGGCAATGTTGAATTTGGACTAGTATGTAAAAAAGGCAACTTTCCTTCGTCAGGCGTAAGTTTGGATGCACTTAATCAGCGCTGTATTGTTACTTATCCTGAAATGGAACATGAATGGCTGTTGGAACCCTTTCTTTCGGAAACATCACCTGTAAGCTTGGTTTTACATTATAGTAAAGCAGAGACGATGAGTGCCGCTTTATATGCTACTTCTCTTGCTGATGGTTTTACATTGATTCCTCGATTTCACTTTGACACATACGATGGTCGTCATAAATTAGATTTTTTTCCGCTAGAAAAAACCAAAAAATTATATTTTTTGCAAAAAAGTAGTCAACCAAAATGGGCTGATGCAGTGAAAAAAGAAGATAGGTTAACGTCGATTATTCTTAAGGATATTGATCAGAGTACGCATGTATATAGGCAAGATAGTATTATGCAATTAAATCTGTCTATACTCGCTTTACGAACCATTGAACTGTTTGATCGCTTGCATTTTGATGGTGATTTCATTCAGCAAGCTGAGCGACGTTGATTGCACCTTCGGTTGCAGTGAATTTGGTGCTATCCATGACTTTCTGCTACCGTCGTAAATCCACGACCACTTTCACCCGATCTGGCAGGCTCAATGGCCCATTCAAGGTAAGTAAATTAGTCTGTTCTGGTGCCGAACTAATGACAAAGAGGAACTTGGTGACATTGTTGGTTTCCCCACCTAATTTATGCATTTGCGCTACAATATTATCAAGCTGAGTGGTTAGTATTGTTATACCAATTCCATTAAATTTACATGCCTCTGCAGTTGAGTCAGTTTTGACTTATATTTATAGTACAAATCCAGACTAGAAGGGAAATTTGCTATGAAAATGCCAGAAGCGAGTTTTTTGAATGGCAACGCCAATTTGGCTCTGAAACTGATTGCTTAAATTATCTTAAGCAAATGAGGTG
>Ga0105359_10000950_pt1 | contig 24458 bp, 18 predicted proteins | sample GOMGulsemesocosm_6_FD_83659 | JGI IMG/M metagenome (GOLD analysis project Ga0105359, IMG submission 83659) | Methane-oxidizing microbial communities from mesocosms in the Gulf of Mexico - GOM8C Gulf of Mexico | ecosystem: Environmental > Aquatic > Marine > Cold seeps | place: Gulf of Mexico...
CTGGTTAATTTACCCATACCAGATAAAGCTAATGGGAATACTGCAGGCCATACAATAGCGTTAGCAAGTCCTAAGAAAGCAATTAATATTAAAGTATCAGGTAATTGCGCTCCACCTAAGATAAACGATAATGAGTTAGCAATAGCAAAAGAGTTATTATCACCAAATACTACACCTAAGCTTAATAACAAACCTAAAACAGCAGAGACCATTAACGCTTTTTGTTGTGAGATAAAACGTGGAATAAGTGCAATACCTAGGATATAACCAAATACCATACAAGCCATAGTATACGAGGTCATAACGCTGTAGTTTTCGACACCTAAGGCAAGAGCAAAGGCGCCAATGGTATCACCGGCAATAACTTCTACCGCAACATATAAGAATAAGGCAACAACACCTAATGCTAAATTAGGATGAGAAAGAGCTTCTTTAAGATGACCTTTATTCTCACCCTCTTCTTCACTTTCTAACTCTGGCAATGGCGATTTTTTCACTGCAAAACCTAAAATACCAATAAATAGTGCCATGCCTAAATAAGGTAAAATCAACTTATCGGCCATAGCGTCAATTTGAACTTGGCTAAGCTCAGTGCCGACAGTATCGGTAAAGCCACTTAAAATTAAGGCAGTAAAAACGATTGGCGCAACCACACCCGCCCCCTTGTTCAAGATACCCATAATAGAAATACGTGCCGCTGCTGATTCCTCAGGACCTATGCGTACTACATAAGGGTTAACAGCTGTTTGTAATAATGTTTGTCCAGCCCCCATCACTAACTGAGCAAGTAAAAATAATGGGAAGATTTGTGTTTTCGCTGCAGGTATAAAAAGTAAGCCTGCAAGCATCATAGTACCCATCCCTAGTGCCATACCGTTTTTATAGCCAACTTTGCGGATAATAGCGGCAGAGGGTAAAGCGGTGAAGGTCACAGCAATATAGAAGGAGAATAAAATTAACGAAGCCTGAAATGGCGTAAGTTGCAGTATTTGCTGCAAGTAAGGCATTAATGAACCGTTCAGCCAGGTTGCAAAACCTAAAATAAAAAATAGCCCTGCGACGATTATCATCGGCACTGCATTACTTTGCTTGTTCTCTTGTTTATCTTGCGTGAGTGACATTTCCATAACTTCCTCGTTAAGTTGGGGTTGCTTTTATTGTTATAATTATTGCGTTAATTGATTAAGTAACTAAATCTTTGCTCCTGAAATCCAGGTCTCTTTCACTGATAGGTCGTTATTAAGCACCACCATATCAGCTTGTTTTCCTTCAACTAATTGACCTCGAGTAACAGCTTGGTTTTGGTACAAGTATTCTGCTGGATATAAACTGCCCATTCGTAATGCTTCATCTAAAGCAATACCCAAACCTTGATGAGTATTCTTAACAGCACTTGCCATATCTAATGAAGAGCCAGCTAACTCGCCAGTAGTTGAGGTTAGTTTGCCATTATCGACATAAACTGTGCGGTCATATAAAGCAAACTGTGTTTGATCAGTGCCCACTGGCGGCATAGCATCAGTAACAAGGAATATTTTACCTTGAGGTTTAGCTTGGATTGCTAACTTACAACTTGCATAGTCAACATGGAAGCCATCAACAATCAAGCCACAGCTGGTAGCATTATTTAGTAATGCAGCACCAACAACACCCGGCTCTCGACCTTGTAATGGAGACATAGCATTAAACAAATGGGTAAAACCACTCGCGCCAGCATCAATCGCTTTCTGTGCCGTTTGAAAGTCGGCATTGGTATGACCTAGGCAAACCTTGATGCCTAATTCTGTCATACGATTTATATCATCACTACTTACAGTTTCTGGCGCTAGTGTCACAATGATTTGACCAATGTCTTGACGAGATAACACTTCCCACTCAGCATCAGATATAGGGCGGATATAGTCGGCACAGTGAGTGCCTTTTTTGGCTACAGATAAATGTGGACCTTCGAAATGAATACCGACAATACCGGGAACATCTTCAGTAAGAGCCTGTGAAATAGCATCTGCGGCTTGCTGCATGATTTCAATTTTATCGGTAATTAAAGTTGGCATCATTGCTGTGGTGCCAAATTTAGCATGAGCAAACATTATAGTTTTCAGGTTTTCAACTGAGGGGGAATCATTAAATAATGCCCCACCACCGCCATTAACTTGTAAATCAATAAAGCCTGGTACAACTAAACCTGTCACAGTGACATCAACATCACTAATATCTTGATCGATGGCAGTAATTTTACCATCAACAATTGTCAACACTTGATCATCAAGGAAAGCTTGTCCATCAAAAAGTCGTTGAGCATGAAAGCGTGTTTTGGTCATTGGTTTTCCTAGTTTATCAAGTACCGTAGTGAAATTAATTATACAGCCATTAAGCCTGTTTCTGTACAGACTGTTTGGCTTGTTGTTGCCTAGCAAAAAGTACTGAGCCGACTTCTGGTGCACTTAAGGGTTCAGAGAGGTTAGATTTAATTTCTTGCGCTAACCAAGGTTTTAATCGCGGTGTAAGACCACCGATCATCGACATACGAGGAGGATTTTTTGCAGATAAAGTGCGAGCAATGCTATTAATATACTCAGCACCTTCACCAACAATCGCTAGTGCAACTTTATCGCCTTGCTCTGCGGCATCAAAAACCAAGTTTGCTTGTTGCGCATAAAAAGTCGCTTTCTGGCTGGCAACTGCTTCAACTAAATCGGTATCATCTTTACAATTTAGTTTCTTCAGTAAAACATCGGTCATTATCGTTGAATCAACTAAGCCATCTAAGGATAACAGAACCTGCTTAACACCTTGTAGACCAAACCAAGCACCACTACCTTTATCACCGTGCGGGAAGCCATGAGCACCAACAATTGTCTGCTGCTCATCTATACATGAAAAACCACACGAGCCAGTACCACTTATCATAACAGCACCATCGCTACCATCATGAGCGCCAAGGCAAGCTATTAGCAAGTCAGTCGCTAAATGCATTGCTTTGAAAGGATGTTTCCATGCCGCCATTTGGTCAAATAACACAGGTAAATTTACACCTGCTAGACCAACACCTGCAACAAGTTCACTAAGTTCAATATGTGCTAAGCCAGCATCTTGCAAAGCAAGTTTAGCTGATTCAGTTATAGAGTTGGTTGCTTGCTCAAAGCCATGCAATGGGTTACCGGGACCTGAAATGCCTGTACCAAGTATTTCATTATCTTTATTCATAATAATGGTTTTACATTTACTGCCACCACCATCAATACCTAAAAATAATTCATTGTTTTTGTCACTACTTGTCAGCATACCGATCCCATGTTAACTGTCATATGATTAATTTTGATTTTTTCATCTTAGCTAGAAATGACAGCGTTGTCATTTCTTTTTAGGAGAAAATTTCAGCTTTTTTTTACAAGTGTTACTAAATGTAATTCAACTAACTGATAACACTAAATAAATATCAGTTAGTTTTTTTATAGCGTATTACTTTACTTGGGTGATTCGACTTGTTCTTTGGCCGTTAGTACTACGACTTCGAACATTTACCTCACCTGTAATAGCAATAGGGGTTTGATAAGTAAGCCAATCCCCGTTATTAACTTGATATTCAATGGTTAAACCTGGAAAGGCGATATTGGCATGTAACTTACCCGATTGAATAACCGCACCAACTGTCGGCAATCGATAATCAACTTGGGCCAACTCAAGTTTGGCAAACTCTTTTTTACCTAAAGTATTAGCAAATAGTGACCACTGATTATCGCGCATTACTTGCATATCTTTCGTAAATGCATTGCTTTGTTGTGAGTACTTAGCACCTTGGTAATTGTAAGGTACAGCCCAATCAGCTAAATGCCATGCTCTCTCAGCTAAAGCTAATAAACGTGGGAAAACCTTGTGCTCAACCATATCATCTGTTCGTACATTTTCACTCCACAATTGCCCTTGAATGCCTAGGAATTTATTCCCTTTTGCAAGTGGTGTTTCAGTATCATCAGCAACGTAGGCATTGTCTTGTCTATCTAACCAAAATTCAGCATGAACAGGTAAATTATCAGGCATAAATTGAAATACTTTTTCAGTATTAGTATGACGTGATGCCCAATAGTAACCATGCTCTTTAGGGTCAGCCTCATGCGGGAAATCGAAATACAAAACATCTGGACTCGAAATAACTACCTGCCAGTTCCGATTTGTCAACTGGTGAACTTTATTATGCCCCCCCCAGAACAATGCATCCCAGGCGTTAGCTTGAACAATAGCAGGCATATTATCAACACGGGTATGCTCCATGCCATCACTCCAGCCAGCCGTTTCAATATCTAATTCTGACAAAATACCAGCAACACGTTCAATAAAATAAGCACCAAGCTCACTCATTTTAGTAACTCCTTTATCATTATTAGCGACAAAGTCTTTACAGGCTGGTGAATCTAACCATGCACCTGCTGTTTCATCAGCGCCAATATGATAACGAGTAAGCGGTTGCCCTGCATTTGCATGAATTTGTTTTACTTGTGTCATTACTTCAATAACAAAGTCATAAGAAGACTCTAAACACGCATTAATGGTGTTATCACCATAGAATTGCACTGAAGAGTACTTAGTAGTGTCAGCAAAATCATCTAATAAAAACTGTGTTGCTTTTTTATCATCTTCTAGCGCTTGGTATTTTTTATATCGAGCAGTCATAGCTTTCATCGAAGAGCGCGAGTGACCTGGCATATCTAATGAAGGGATAACTTGGATATGACGAGCAGTTGCCGCTTTTAAGATTTCTTGATAATCAGCAACACTGTAATAACCGTTTACTGAGGAATTTTCATCAACACCCGCGCCTAATTGTGGCATTAGGCAGTTTGTCTCACTGACGTCAAAACAGCGCTTCGCACCGATTTCTGTTAATTCAGGTAAACTTGGGATCTCTAAACGCCAACCTTCATCATCGCCAAGGTGTAAATGTAATTTATTGAGCTTATAAGCCGCCATTTGATCTAATAGCTTTAAGATAAATTCTTTTGAGTGAAAGTTACGCGCAACATCAACTAACATACCGCGAAAAGCATAGTGAGGTTCATCTTCAACCACAACCATAGGCACACGTGACTCTCCTACAGTGATTAGACTCGCCAGTGATTGTAAGCCGTTAAAAACACCATTTCCGTCAACACCAATAATAGATATTTCTTTTTCTGATACCTTTAAACTATAACTGCCAATAATTTTTTCATCATCCGCGATGATACTTAGCTTTAATGGTAAACCGGCAGTATTTTGTTCAAGTCCTAAAGTAGCTAAACGTGCTAGTGCGGCATCTACTTCGTTGTGTTTAACATTACCTAATGAAACTGCAATACCCTTGCTGGTATCAGCAAAGCCCTTACTCGGATGAGCCTGGACCGATTTTGGCGTAGGAATAATAGCTTGTAACACAGCTAGATCTCCTGCTGCGGTATTATCCTCACTTAGTAGTGCATTACGTTGATATAGAGTTTCACTATTTAGCCATTGTGTTTTATCTGCTGAACTGCGCTTAAACTGTGTTGCCGTATCTGTAAATGCTTCAACATGAGGAAGGATCTCTAAGCCTGTATCTTTATCAATGTAAGGCACAGTACTTTCTATAACACGCGCATCAAGTCTAGGAGCACTAACAATATAGTTTGGCATAACATCAGACTCAGCTAGCGACCAAAACATAGCACGGAAATTTAACGTTTTCGTTTCACCTTGAGAAAAACCAGAGAAGCTATCTTTCAAACTTATTAAGTGCATATCCCCATTTAAGTGTTTTACGGTAAAGTCTTTACTTTCAAAAGACTGAATAGGCGCAATCTGACTAAAATGAATAGTCCAGTCTTTCGCAGCAATGGCTTTTTTAGCGGTAAAACTTAATTCCACCTCAAAACATGCACCATCAGCAACTTTGCTATCACATTTATCACTAGGTATATTAGTTACGACACGATAGTTAACGTCAAGATCTTGAGCTATATTATCAATATCTTTTTGAGTGACTGAATAAATGGCCTGCAGATTAATTTTCTCACCAGTATCTATTGCTGGCTTTGGAGAGTTGTCACAACCGATTAGCGATATACTAGCGGCAATAGTAAGCGCTAAGATTTTTTTATTCATCTTGATAATGTGCATGTAATGGGCCTTTATTCAGTGTCGATGCTCAACAACTATTCAGCATTTAATAATAATATTAGTATAACTATCCACACTTTTGACAGCGCTGTCAAAATTAAATACATCAAACAGCCTTCTAGTTACAAGATTACACACTTTCCATAATAGCTCTGCTTTTGTTTAACTCTTGTACTTATTTCACCTTCATCCATTTGATTACCGTATCCCTACTAATTATTTCACCTGAGCTTAGTTACAATGAAAAACGCTTAAAAGTTGTGCCTTTAACAGGTTGCTCGTTTAATACTCAAGTTATTTTTGACAGCGCTGTCAAAACAAAATATGCTAACTTTAATAAAGCATCGTTATTGATATAGCAATGCACAGAAAGTTAGTCCTATAACAATGACTAGCTATTACTAAAAACAAACAATAAGTTGATATTATGAGCAAGATAACTCCATTAAATAATAAACTACATGCCCTTACTAAAATAACAGCTTCAAGTGATTACAGCCGTTTTAAAACACAACATTTGATTCCTATTGTTGCTCAAGACTTCACCGCTATTGCAACAGAGTTTCCTATTGTTTTTGTTAAAAACTCTGAAACAGGTCAGTTTCTTCCTGTTGCCATGATGGGAATTAAGAATGGGATAAACCTATATTGCCAAGAAAAAATCTGGTCAGCTGCTGTCGCCCCTTTAGGCTTTAATAACGCACCATTTTCTTTAATTAAAAAGAATGCTGACAGTGATGAAGTTATTGTCTGTATTGATGAAGAAAGTGCTTTGGTATCGACTAATGGTGGCGAAGCGTTATTTGATGAACTAGGTGAACAGACAGATTACTTGAAGCAACGTTCTCAAGCCGTATTAAAAGTTGCTGAATTTACTCAGCAGATCCAAGCTATCAGTCAGTTTTTTTCAGAAAAGAACTTACTTATTTCACGTCAACTTACCGTTAAGCTTGAAAATGAAGATGCACCATTTACCATTAATGGCGTTTATTTAATTGATGAAAAAGCATTAAATGAGCTACCAAGCGACGAGTTTGAGCAACTACGAAAGCAAGGCTTACTACCCTTGATTTATGCTCACTTAACCTCACTGCAACAAATCAGCCGCTTAACGATTAAACATAATCAGTTCTCAGCGAAGAAATAGGAGATTGTTGCCATGTCAGCAGTAACAAAAACACCTAAAAAAGTCATTATTGTTGGCGGTGGTACTGCTGGCTGGATGACGGCGAGTTTATTAGAAAAAGCCTGGGGTCATAAAGGTACAGAGATAGTACTGATTGAATCCGAGCTGATTGGCAAAATTGGCGTCGGTGAAGGCTCCACGCCATCATTAAAACTATTCTTTGAAAACTTGGGGATTAGTGAAAAAGAGTGGATGCCAGAGTGTAATGCTACTTATAAATGCGGTATAAGTTTTCCTAACTGGACAAACATAGAGCAAAATAAGGATAGTCAATATTCTAGTTACATTCACCCTTTCTATTCACATGCAGATTTTAAAACAGGCAGTGCTTTCATACACAACGCGAACCTGAGACGAAGTGGCATCGACGTACCAGCCCATCCAGACAATTATTGGCTACAGTCATCCTTAGTAAATATGGATAAAAGCCCAATAGCTAAAGTACAACTTAGAGATAAAATGGACTATGGCTATCACTTTGATTCGGCACTTGTTGGGGATTTCCTTAAAAAGCGTATGTTAAAGCGTGGAGTAAAACATTTATCAGATACCGTCAATAAGGTATTGCTCAATGATAATGGGGAAGTTGCAGCTTTATTTACTGAGGGGCACGGTGAACAGTATGCTGATGTATTTATCGACTGCTCAGGCTTTGCCGCTTTGCTTATACGAAAGGCGCTGAAAGTTGAATTTAATGATTACAGTGACTGTTTATTCAATGATAGTGCTATTGCAATTCAATCAACTATAAATTTGCAAAAAGCCATTCCTTCAAAAACAACATCTACTGCATTAACTTCCGGCTGGGCTTGGAGCATCCCTTTAAGTACTCGTTATGGTAACGGTTATGTTTATTCATCTAAATACATCAACGATAAGGATGCAGAGCAAGAATTAAGAGAGCACATTGGCCCAAGCTGTCAGGGATTTGAAGCAAAGATAATTAAAATGCGCTTAGGAAGAAATGAACTACATTGGCATAAAAATGTATTAGCTGTTGGTTTATCACAAGGATTCATAGAGCCACTCGAAGCAACTGCTTTGATGCTTATTCAACATACAGTAGAGAGCTTTATAAGTAGTTATGAAACGATGCTAGTTCAGGATATTGAACTTACCGATCAACAAGTGAAATATAACCACGCTATAAACGAAATTTTCGATAATGTTAAAGATTATATTGTTGCTCATTACCGCTTAAACACCCGAACAGACAGCGATTATTGGTGTGACAATAGAAACAACATTAATAATTCTCCGCGATTATCTGCCCTACTCCATAGTTGGGATCAAGCTGATGGAGACTTTGAAGCTACTTTAAAGCGTCATAATGCTGAGTTGACCTACTTTTCTCCAAGCTGGTATTGCTTGTTTGCAGGAAAGAGTCATTTTCCAGAGATATTAAATGCTACTACTGCAAACACAAAAGCAGCACCTAGCGAAGATATTAAAAATTATTGCCAAACTGTTAGCAAAAACTTTGTCGACCACCGAGTACAATTAAAAGAAACTTATGGCAATAAATGGCCAGAAATCAGCTAATACTTAATGCATATAAAGGGGCTAACAAGCCCCTTTATTTACAATAGTCACAGCCTTAGTAGCCTACTATTTATATAGCCTGTAAACCATACTGCTTAATTTTATTTATTAGCTCCCTATGATTAGGAAGTTGAGGGTTAAGTTGAGCTGCTATGGCTTTTATAGCGTCAGCCTGCTCTTTTGACTTATCATGCTCATGGCTCGGTAAAGGTGCTAGCTGAGTCTGATAATGCATTCCGTAGAGTAAATATAAGTAGTTATCATAATCAAATATTTCAAACTTGCTAAAGAAGTCTTCTTTCTGTGGACTGAACTGCTGCCATAACTGCAAGCGCGTTTTCAGCGTCTCTGGAATAGTCTCTTCTTTCTTATTATCTAGCCAAAATTGTGAATCTGTACGGTCTGAAATACAATAATGTAATTTAATAAAATCAACGACTCTATCCCAGGCATAGCCCATCACATGATTAAATCGCTGCTCTAACATAAGCATTTGTTCGTCTGACTCAGGGAAACGTTCGGCTAAAAAGCTTGCTGCAAAATCAGTCAGCAAAATTGAAGTTGCTTCTAACGGCTCTAGGAACCCTTGAGCTAAGCCTAATGATACACAGTTTTTATGCCAGAATTTTTCTCGGTGTCCCACTTTCATTGGTAGTTTTCGATAGGAAAGCCCTGTTGGATTGCCTTTTAAATAATGGTCCAATTTATTTTTAGCTTCTTCATCAGACATGTGGTCATTGGAGTATACAAAGCCAACACCTCGACGGTTAGTTAACGCAATGTCCCAAATCCAGCCCGCCTGGTGTGCTGTAGCTATAGTATATGGCGGTATTTCATCGGTTTCTTTTGTAGGAACTTGTACAACTAATGCTGAGTTAACAAGTAACTCTTTCGACTTATCAACAAAAGGCACATTAAGCGCCTGACCCGACAGTAGTGCCTCAAATCCGGTACAGTCGAGGTAGAAATCAAATTTAAGCTTACCAAGCTCTTTTGTATTTAGCGCAACTATACTGCCACAGTTACTTAGCTCAGCATCAATGACGTTCGCTTTTATATGCTGCACAGCAAACTTTTCTACCGCGTTTTTACATAATAAACGTGCAAACTTAGCAGCATTTAAATGATAAGCATAACCAAGGGTGCCTTGGTATTCTGGTGTAGTTATCGACTTAGGCGCTTTATTTTGCTCACAAGCACTATGCTGAGGTGAAAGCATGTCCGCATACATACTACCTTGCCCATGATTGAGCCAATATGGGGTTAGATCTTCAGCAAACTTATCAGGAGCATCAAACAGGTGGTGAAAGAAATTATGATCACCATTTTTATGTTTATCCATCCAATTAACAAATTTGATAGATTGCTTAAATGTTACGTCACACTCTCTAATAAACTCTGTCTCAGAAATACCAAAACTTGATAAGGTTTTTCTAATATTTGGCACAGTACCTTCACCAACACCTATAGGGGCAATGTCCGGTGATTCAATTAAAGTAACGGTTATAGCATCATTGTCTTTAAACTTTTTACCTAAATGGTTTGCAGCTAACCAGCCCGCCGTGCCGCCACCAACAACAACAATTTTATTCATCGACATAATTCCTAATAATTGAGCACGTTAAACTAACTTTTATACTACTTACAATACAGCAACTGACCTATAAAAAAACCCAGCATAGGCTGGGTTTTTATAATTATACAGTTTATTAACTATCGCTTAGAAACGAACAGTTACACCAACTTTATAACGAGCTTCGCCTTCGAAGCTCCATGCTGGGTAGCCATGTCTAAGTTCAGGTTTAACTTCAGCATCACCTGATGCAACACCAACTTGAACACTATCTTCTTCAAGAATGTTTGCTGCTTCAAAAGTAACATCTAAATAATCTGTCGCAGACCAAGTAGTACTTAAATCTAATGTACCGTAATCTTGATGCTGACGTTGTCCATAGAAACCAGACTCACGAATCATGTACTCTGAACGCCAGTTATAAGCTAAACGCGCTGAGAAGTTATCATTTTCATAGTAACCTACTGTATTTACAGTGTGCTTAGAAGAATCAGAGAAAACACCAATTTGATCTGGGTAGTTAGCAGCTGGAGAGCCTGCATCAGCATAGGTATAGTTTACAGAGTAACCAAAACCGTTATCAAATGCGTCTTGAAGTTGTAACTCTACGCCCTTGATTTTTCCGCCAGTCGCATTTTCTTTATCAATAACTGTCCAACAGTCATAAACACCAACACCACATGTGCTACCGCCTTCAGCTTCAAGGTTTGGATCGTCTATACCTATCTGTTGATTAAGTTTTTGCACTGTAGTTACAAAAGTATTTACTTCTTTTAAGAAGTAAGTAGCACTGAACATACCTTCTTCGCTAAAGTACCATTCTGCACCAAAGTCAGATTGGAAAGCTTTGAATGGGTTCAAGCCTACGTTACCTGTTTGAACACGTTCGTTACCAGCAGTACCATCGTTGTAACCTGGTAAACCTGAGCTAGCAAACATATCAGAATAGTTAGGACGAGACATTACTTGTGCTGCTGACATACGTAAAATAACATCTTCAGCTAAGTCAAAAGCAACGTTGATGCTTGGTAATACTTCACTGTAATCAGCTGAGTTAGTTGATAAAGTATCAGCATACTGACCTTGTGCATCTAAGGCATAGTAATCAGAAGAAACGTCTGTTGTTACGTAACGGAAACCGAAGTTACCACGGAAGCCTTCACCATCAAAATCGGCCATAGCATAAATAGCTAAGTTTTCTTCATCAACAGTACCGTAACCGTCTTTAGCTTCTGTGTAGCTATCGATGAACGAGTATGAATCGTTGATCATTGCATCAAAGTTAGGCTTAGGTAAGGTAAAACCAGCGCCTGAAGTCATAGTACCAGAGTAGAATGCTGAAGCATCTTGTGCAGCAATGTCAGAAGAGTTGGCATTCAATGTTTGTTGAGAAACAGAATGATCCGCATAACGGAAACCTGTTTTAATTGCGCTGATAGCACCTAATTCAACAGGAACTTCAACATCAATATTTAAGTAAGTTTCTTCATCTGAGTTAGGTTGCTTTTTAAGTGCCCAACCAGCTGAAGCAATATCTGCATTGAAATCACTTGCATCAAATGATTTGTTTGCAATATCAATAGCAATTACATCACCAGTTGCATCATAAGTACCAGCGAAATCAGCTGGAGCACCGATGAAGAAACCGTAGTTAGAAGTAAGGTTTGTACCACCTTCAGACTTAGTGTTACCTACACGACCTGAAACAGTAAAGTTATCTGCTTCATATTTCCAATCGAAATCGTAAGTATCAGACGTCATACCTGTTGAACGAGCCCACGTTTGTGCCCAACCTGGGTTAGCACCAGTACCTGGACGACGGTAGAATGTACAAGTATTATCAGCATTTTGCTGTTCACAGATAGCATCTTTATCATCAGGGAACATTGTAAATAAAGAAGTATTTAAGTTATCAGCTTCAAGGTCTAAGCTTGTTACTGTTACGCCAAATTCTAACTCTTCAGTAGGAGCATATTGTACTGCAAGGTTTAGTGACGTACGGTTACGCATTTGTTGGAAAGTTGAAGGAACAATGTCACCCCAGCCAACTAAAGATTCGATACCGTTACGTTGATAATCTTTTTCCGATACTGAGCCAGCAACTAAGATACCAAAGTTTTCGTCTTCGTTTTTCCAGCTGTATAAAGCAGATACTTCAGGGTCAATTTCTTCTGAAACTGTACCGTAATCGCCTTTTACACTTGCAAATACTGTATTTGCATCAAGATCGAATGGCTTACGAGTCTTAACAATAACTGTACCGCCAACACCACCTTCAACGATATCCGCTTGTGAAGATTTGTAAACTTCAATACCGCCAACTAACTCTGAAGGTAACATTGAGTAGTTAAAGCTACGGTCAATATCTTGTTGGTCATACCAACCAGTTGAAGCAACTGAATGGCCATTTAATAAAGTACGCGTTAATTGTGCAGAAGCACCACGAATTGATACTTGTGAACCTTGGCCGAACTGACGGTTAACTGCAACACCAGGGATACGCGCTAATGATTCACCAACATCGCCGTCAGGGAACTTACCAATATCTTCTGAAGATACCGCATCCATTACAGCATTTGAAAAACGCTTAGCATTTAAAGATGCTTTTAGTGAACCACGAATACCTGTTACTTGAATGACTTCTACGTCATCTTTTTTAACTGCTGCTTCTTCGGCTGCCATAGCTTGTGATGATACACCAGCTAGGATCATAGCGATTGAACTTGCTAACACGCCTTTTTTAAATGTTTTAGTTGACATCGACTTTCCCTTACACACGTTTTGTTTTTAAAAATGTTTTTATTTGTACTTAGAATTATTTAGTTGGTTTTACGACAGCGCTGTCAATATTTAATGACAACGCTGTCATAAGACTTATAAAACCATACCGTTTATTTTTACGTTTGACCAGAATAAATTAACCAAAAATTGCACTCCGTTAACAAAAAAACACAACACGACTGAATTTAAAGGACTTTTTTTTATTTTTTTTTTGTTATTAGATATGTGATTATAGGAAAAACTAGCAAGTTTTGTATAAAAAAAATACGTAAAATGTCAGCTCGTGTTTTTTTATTCTTTTAGCCGGAATAATAATTCACTTATTTGAATAAAACGATTAGGGTAATTATTTTATTCATTTATTTGATCTGCAGACAAAAAAAAGCTAATGCCCATTTTTAGGCATTAGCTTTTGTTTAACTATGATACTTTTTGCTTTAATAGGTAAGTTAGCAGTCTAACCTTACCTCTGAAAACGAAAGTAAAGTGCTATTTTGATGATTGATAAAACTTCAACAAACTTGCTGTTGAACAGTCATGTTGTTCAGAGATGCTATCAGATTCTAATTCTTGCTGTATTTCAGCAGCTAGTCCCTTACCTAACTCAACGCCCCACTGATCAAAAGAACAAATTTGCAAGATAATACCTTGTACAAAAATCTTATGTTCATAAGCAGCAATCAAACTGCCTAATGTTGTAGGATCTATTCGCTTTAATAAGATTGTATTGGTTGGTCTATTACCTTTGTGTACTTTATGAGGAGCTACTTTATCAATATAATCTTCAGTACGCCCTTTAGCTTTTAAATCAGCTCGAACTTGTTCTTCATTAACACCGGCCATCAACGCTTGTGTTTGTGCAAAAAAGTTTGCCATCAGGGTTTCATGATGCCCTTTCACTGGCGTAACACTCTCTACAGAGCCAATAAAGTCAGCCGGAACAACATTATTACTCTGATGTAGGTACTGATAAAAAGCATGCTGACCATTAATACCTAACTCGCCCCAAATAGAGGGTACTGTGGCATAGTCAACTTCATCACCATCCCAAGTAACTGACTTTCCGTTACTTTCCATTTCAGCTTGCTGTAAATAAGCCGTAAGCATATGCAAAGTTTGATCGTAAGGTAAAATTGCTTGTGATTGTGAGCCAAGGAAAGTGGTATTCCAGACACTAATCAAAGCTAAAATAGCAGGGAAATTTTCTTTTAATGGTGCATTTACAAAATGCTGGTCCATATCATGAGCACCGCTTAGTAACTCTTTAAATTTATCAAAACCTAAATCGAGTGCTATTGCTAACCCTATTGCAGACCATAAAGAGAAACGGCCACCAACCCAATCCCACATATCAAAAATATTCTGCTCTTCTATACCAAAGCTCATAGCATTTTCTTTATTCGCTGTTACTGCAACAAAATGCTTAGCAACAGATTTTTCATCAAAAGAAGAGCTGGTTAACCATTTCATCGCCGTGCGAGCGTTAGTCATTGTTTCTGTCGTGGTAAAGGTCTTACTTGAAACAATAAATAGAACTTTTTGGGGATCAAGTGGGCGCAGTACTTCAACGATTTGTGCGCCATCAACATTTGATACATAGTGAACATTTACACTACCATCACTATAGTGTTTTAACGCTTCTGTTACCATTTGAGGACCAAGGTTTGAGCCACCGACACCGATATTAACAATATCCGTAATACGCTTTCCTGAGTATCCTAACCAATGACCTTGGCGTACTTTATTAACAAAAACTTCCATTTCTGCCAATTGTTTTTGCACATGGTCAGTGACATTTTCACCATCAATTATTAGTGGCTCATCACTTTGACGACGTAATGCTGTATGTAAAACGGCACGGTCCTCAGTCTTATTAATTTTTTCACCCGAAAACATCTTGGCACGCCAATCACAAACCTTAGTCTCTTCCGCTAAAGCAAGCAAAGCGTCGAGTGTTTCGCTATCGATTAGGTTTTTAGAGTAATCGAGCAACATGTTTGGCAATTCAATAGAGAACTTATTGAAACGTTCGCTATCTTCGGCAAACAAAGTGTTCATGTGCTGAGATTTTTTATCTTGGGCAAGTTGCTGAAGTTTTTTCCAGCTAGCTAATGTTTGGCGGGATGACATACTAGTTCCTATAAGGTGATTTAGACACGATTATCAACTTTATCATAATGCATAAACTGAGCTTTTACTCGATTTAAGCGTTATGACATGTAAAATATTCATGATACCCTATAAAAAAATGACAGCGCTGTCAATTGTTAATACCCTATAGAATACTGCAAAAGTCTATAGATTACTATCGATTGGCTATGCAATAATACTGGCATACCTGGTAGCACCAGTAAGATTATAATAAGAAGAGCAAGGTTATCTGCAAATGAAAGCGACTATAAATGATGTAGCAAAACAAGCCGGTGTATCAATAAAAACGGTTTCTCGAGTTATCAATAATGAAACGTCAGTACGTCAATTAACGCGTGAAAAAGTTCAGCTGGCTGTTGATGAGCTCAATTATCAGCCTAATTTAGCTGCACGTAATTTAGCAGGTACTAAATCTTTTTCTATTGCCTATATTTATGATAACCCCAACGCTTATTATATTATTGATATGCAAAAAGGTATTTTATCGGCCTGTAAGCAACAAGGCTTTGAGCTATTAATTCACCCTTGTGATGCAAAGAATAAAGATATTACTGAAGAAGTCGTCAATATGGTAAAGCAAGCCCGCATTGCAGGCTTAGTGTTAACACCACCTTTATCTGAAATGCCTGACTTTGTTAAGTCACTACTAGAGCTTGATGTTAAGGTTGTTCGTATTATGTCTGGTGATGTAGCTCCCGATGAACTCACTCCCTGCGTGATGGTAAACGATAGAGATGCCGCACAAACTATTACTCAGCATCTTATCGATTTAGGTCATAAAGACATCGCCTTTATCGCTGGTGATGCCGAACATATGTCAACTATGGAACGTTATAAAGGCTATAGAAGAGCATTGAAGGCAAGTAACATTGAGTTTGATAAGTCACTAGTAATTGAAGGTGATTATTCTTTTGATTCCGGTGTTAGTGGTGCAAAGCAGTTAATGTCTACAGACAATAATCATAATCGACCAACAGCCATATTCTCTTGTAACGATGAAATTGCTGCAGGGGCACTATTTGCTGCTAGACTAATGAATATTTCTATTCCTGAGCAATTATCAATTGTCGGCTTTGAGAACAGTCCTTTCTCTCGTCAAACTTGGCCAAAACTTACAACGGCAGATCAACCAAATGATGAAATTGCAGAAGATGCAGCAAACTTACTGATCAGTCAGGTCCGTAAGCAAAAGAACCAAACTACCGTCAGCCAATACGTGCCAAAACTTATCGTCAGAGACTCTTCTGCACAATCTATATAGCTATTGAACTGTATATTTAGAGAGAGTATTAGCGCAAATAAGTGAAAGCACTTATTGTTCTGCGCAAGCTAGGGTAAGGAAATAGTGAAGTGAAGTGTCTTAACGCTTTATTTTATATTGAAAGAGTCGTCTATCTTTTTCATTTTAGCTACATGATTCAAATGCGCTTTTCTGGCAGAATAAATAAATATAGTAACAACAACACTAATTGAAATAAGTAGTATGATAGGTTCTTGTGATAGTGCTTTGCTAAGCCATTCCATGGTGTACCTTCCTTAGTATTAATTCGCGCTGATAATAGAATTATCCATTCACTATTTTTAATATCAATGCATTTGATGAAAAATCAAACACATTGATTTATTGGCGCATCTTAAGCCATATTGCACGATTGTTCAAGTGTTAGAATATCCCCTAAAGATTACTCTTCAAAGTAAGTTCCCCAACCATCGTAGTCTACTTTACATTTTTTTGCTAATTCAAACATAGTTTTGGTTTCTGTTTTTATTAACTCCATATCAAGCATTTGTTCTGTGACAATATCAAAGGCGAATACTTTATCGCCATTTTCTAACTCTGCTTCTTCAGGCTCTTCAATTTCTAAGCCTAACTTAAATGCAGCAATGGCAGCTTTTTCTAACAAGTCAAAGTCACTACTAGCAAAGTGATGCTCTATGGTGTGATAAACTTCATCATTGGTACCATCTGCAAGTAGTTCAGAAATGAGCATTTCGGTATGGCCTAGCCAATGTTGTAATTCTTCATCAATCATTTTAATACCTATTTAGGTTGATATTTTTATGTTGCAATAAATAACGTCTGTTATTTGTTTAAATAAGCCGAAGCTTCAATCGATAACTGTTCAATTTTCTCTGACATTAAGTCGTGAACTTCATTTACTTTTAAACGCAAGTTCTCACGGTTTTCCTCACCAAGTTGAATCGGGTCTAGAAATTCAATAATAATTTTTCCATTGTTCCAACGGTTTAACTTAATGGTGCCATGTTGGTTACTGGCACAAATAGGCACAATAGGAACACCTGCTTGCATGGCTGTACGAAAAGCCCCTGTTTTAAGCGGCAATAAACCTCGACCTCTGCTTCGTGTCCCTTCAGGAAACATCCATACAGACAGTTGATTACGCTTAATTTTGTCAGCTGTTAACTCTATGGTATTCATAGCTTTATTGGTGTTATTGCGATCGATTAAAATATTACCCGTTAGCCAGTACATTTGCCCGAAAAAAGGAATCCACTTTAAGCTCTTTTTACCAACACTCACTGTCCCTGGTAATACGGCATTAGCATGAGTAAAAAGATCATAGCTATTTTGATGATTTGCCGCCCAGACTGCTGGACCTATGTTTTTAACTGATTCAGGTATTCTTACTTCAACTTCAACGCCTAGAATAAGATTAGGGATTTTTCCTAATACTCTTGCAGTGTGATACACGTTATCACGATGAAAAGGACGGATCAGACAATATAAAATCGAGATTATACATATAATCAGCAAAGCTAAAGTCATTAAAATAAAACGTATTACAGCTAACAAAGAAGGCTCCCACATTGATAGCTAAAAAAGATTATGGGCGAGTATACAGAAAAAACAAATAATAAGGTAAAGCTATTATTTATTTATCTAATATTAAGCAAGATTATTAGCATTGTTTACAGAAGAGAATTACGAGCTGAATTTCACTTCAATAAAACGGCATATCAATTTACTGATAACCGTCTATTGAAGCTTATTTTTATACCACCGTTAGGCGGTGATATTATTAAACATATACCCTTGACCCCAAACGGTCTCTATTTGATTCTTTTGCATTCCTGCTAAAGTTAATTTCTCACGCAATTGCGACATTCTTACGTCAAGCGTGCGCTCTACGCCATTATAAGTTCGACTCAGTAATTTATGATAAAGCTGATCTCGTGATAAAATTTGACCTTGATGCTCAAGTAACAATTTCAATAAATTAAACTCAAAAGTAGTCAGTTTAGTTACATTACCATTGATGAAGCACTTCTGCGATTTTGGCTGTAGGCAAACATCGCCTAAGGTTAGGCTAGCTAACTCTACTTGATTTGCCTTTTCATTCTGGCGTCGAAATAAAGCCGCTATTCGCATCATTAAAATACGGCTATCAATAGGCTTAGGTAAATAATCATCCGCACCAAGTTTAAATGCATCAATTTGCTCTTGCTCACAGTTCTGGCTTGAGACTACCACTAATAGCCCATGAAACATGGTTCGAATATCACGAATGAGCAACAATGTTGAGCTGTCCGCAAATCCAACATCGAGCACTATCATATCTGGGTTATGGTCAAGCAAGTAACCCTTTAGGTCAGACTCCCCCGCTTCCCCTGTTGATAGTTTTGTAGTTTGATAGCCTGATTCATTTACATTGGCTAAAAAAGCTTTACTTAGATAATGATCATGTTCAATTAACAAAAGCTTTGATTGCGATTGATTATTTATAATAGTTTCAAGTGCTTGTGTATTTTCAACAAACTCTATACTTGATCCCATAACAGACTCCTTAAAAGTAAACGACTTTGATTTATAACTTTAATAATTAAATTATAAAACAAAGCCACCAAGAGACTGTAATAGGTTGTAAAGGAACTGTAACAGCTTGCAAGATAAGATTAATCTATTTATTTATAAGGTGTTACGTTCAAAATATAAAAAATCATGAGGCTTAATCTGTACTGAAACTTGCTGATTCATGGTCAGTTCAATATCACTATAGAGGCTTAATTTATTAAATGACACTGCTTCATCTACTTGCGGGTTAACAAGGCTACGCAAGTAATAGTGATAGCCCTGTTCGGTAACACTAATGTGCTCAACTTGAGCATTGGCTTTATTCACTTGGTCTAGTTCAACAGTCAAGAGCAGATGCTGCGGCTTAACTAGTAAATAAACCAGCGGTGCTTGCTCACTCTTTATTAACTTAGTACCGATAGATTCAATATCAATCTTACCTAATAAACTCTGTGCACCAATAGAATTAACTTGGCAAGGCAACCAACTACCCAATTGCAAAAAGTCAGCGACTTGGAAACTATTTGGCTGCTGACAAATAACACTTGGCGCATCAAACTGTAATAACTTACCTTGTGCCATTACCGCCATCTTATCGGCAAAAGTAAAGACTTCATCTTTATTGTGAGTAACAAATATAGCAGTCATATTAAATTGTTTTAATAACTGCCTGATCTCAACCATTAACTCATTTCTTAGGCGTGCATCTATATTTGAAAAAGGCTCATCCAATAGCAATAATTTAGGTTTAGGTGCTAACGCTCTGGCAATAGCAACTCGCTGTTGCTGACCACCAGATAGCTGATGAATATAACTTTCACTATGGTCATTTAACTTCAATATAGTGAGTAGCTTATTTATTTGTTCACTTTGCTCTTCTTTACTTAACTTGCTAATACCAAAGGCGATATTTTCTTTTACCGTTAAATGTGGAAACAATGCATAATCTTGAAAAATCATACCTACTTGACGTTTTTCAGCAGGCACACAGTTTTTGTCATCACTGAGTAACTGCCCATCAATGACTATTGTTCCTGTACTGGGTTTACTAAAGCCTGCAATAGCATTAAGCAAGGTCGTTTTGCCACAGCCACTTGCACCAACAAGGCCTAATATCTCACCTTGTTTAAGGTTAAGATCTAATGCTGATAACACCACTTTATCTTGCAGCTTTATCGAAAGCTGTTGGATAGTTAATAACGCTGTCATACTTTTTCCTTGCTCTTATTCAAAAGCACAATAGGTAATAAACCGAATAAAACAATAAGAATTGCCCCTAAGGCCCCCTGCTCTAACATCTCATCAGAAATGAGCTGATATATTTGGCTACTTAAAGTTTCAAAATTAAAGGGGCGTAACAGCAGTACTGCTGGTAGCTCTTTCATTGCCTCGACAAAAACTAATAACCATGCAACAAAGATAGCTGGGGTTAGTATTGGTAGGTGTACTTTAGTTAAGCTGCCAGTTAAATTTACTCCCAATGACGCAGGGGCATAATCTAGCGACCGTGGGATTTGTTTAATACCACTATCAATAGCACCATTAGCTATGGCAGAAAACCTCACTACCAAGGCAAAAATAATAGCAAATAATGAACCTGATAAAATCAAGCCAGGTGGGGTAAAACCAAGAAACTCAGCTGCAGCATTAAGCCAATGATCTAAAGGGCCAAGTGTTGACAACATGGCCATAGCAAGCACTGTTCCAGGCACGGCATAACCAAACCCTGAGATTTGCTGAGGAATTTGACTATGTTTATCAGCATGCAGCCGCTGATATAAACCAAGTAATAACGCAATAAGTACAGCAATGGTTGCAGCAATAACGGAGACTTTAACTGAGTTAAAGCCTGTTGACAGTAAAACTGAGAGCTGCTCCATATCACTGTATTGCACAGCCATGGCAATTAATAACGTTAGCGGTAGTAAAAAGCCAAAAACAACTAATGCCCAACAAAAAGAGCCCGCAATAAACTGTCCCAAAAAAGACAACTGAATCAAATCTCGCTTTGAATTTGGTCTTGCACTTTGATGACGTAAGCCAGCACGGCTTCTCTGCTCAGCTAACACCACAAAAAGCACTAGCAACATCAAAACACTTGCTAACGCATTAGCCGCGCCAATATCTCCATAACCAAGCCAAGTATCATAGATAGCCGTTGTTAAGGTATTTACCGCGAAATATTGTACCGTGGCAAAGTCAGCTAATGTTTCCATTAATACCAAACTAACCGAAACTGCAATTGCTGGCCTTGCAAGAGGAAGCGCAACTTTATAAAAGCTTTGCTTGGCTGATAAGCCAAGTAAGCGACTTGCACGAATTAAGTTTTGATCTTGCTGCTCAAAAGCACCCCGGGTCAACATATAAATATAGGGGAATAATACTAAGGCCAGCATTAACGCTGCGCCAGGCAAGGTGCGAATATCGAAAAACCAATAGTCATTAGGTGATTGCCAACCAAACCAAGCACGTAAACTGCGCTGAATGGGGCCGGCATAATCAAATAAATCAGTATAAAGATAAGCAACTAAATAGGCAGGCATTGCTAAAGGTAAAAGCAGTAACCAGCGTAGTTGTTTTTTAAAAGCGATATTGGTTTGCGTGATGAGTGCTGCGCTTACCACACCAAAAATCAATGCGAGTATAACGACTAATAGAGCTAACCAGAGGGTATTTTCAAGATAAGTAGGTAGCACTGTCTGCCACAAGTGAGCAAACAGCTGTGTTGATGCACTAACTCCACCAATTAGCATAACTAACACTGGTACCATCAGTACCAGTGCAATTAGATAGCTAGATAACTTCCATGTTTTACTGTTATACAGTGCTATCACAAATCAAACTGTGCTTGATCTAATAATTTTAATGCCGTTTTACGGTTTTTAGCAATTTCTTCTAGCGGTAAATCATCGGCTTTATACTCCCCCCAAGAAGCAACAAGTTCAGAAACCGCTACACCTTCACGAACTGGATATTCCATATTCGTTTCAGCATATAACTGCTGCGCTGGCTCAGAGACTAAAAACTCCATTAAACTTTGAGCGTTTTTAGCGTTAGGCGCATATTTGGCCATAGCAACACCCGAGATATTAATATGGGCGCCACGATTTTTTTGGTTAGGGAAGTTAATGTAAACTTCGTCAGCCCAAACTTTTTGCTTTTCATTTTTAAGCATCTTACCAAAGTAGTAGCTATTGCCTAACGAGATATCACATAACTGTTGGTGAATTGCTTGCACTTGCCCACGGTCATTACCTTGTGGCTTACGTGCTAGGTTATCTTTAAACTTTTTCAACCAATCTAAGGTATATGCTTCGCCATGCTCACTGATCATAGAAGCAACTAGAGCTACCGTGTAAGGATGTTTTCCGCTACGAGTACAAACGCGTCCTTTATACTTTTCATCGGCTAAGTCTTCATAATTAAAATCAACTTCACCTAAACGTTTAGCTGAATAAATATTACGTACGCGAGTAGTTAGCGCGAACCAAGTGTTATCTTCTGCTTGGTACTGTTTTGGAATCGCACTACTTAATACTGAAGAGTTAACCGCTTGTACTAATCCTTTCTCACGAAGCTCAATCAAACGGCTAATATCTGTTGTTAACAATATATCAGCTGGGCTGTATTTACCTTCACGGGCTAAGCGTTCAGCCATACCTTTTTTGGCAAAAACTACATTTACTTTTATACCTGTTTGCTCGGTAAATTTATCAAACAAAGGCTTAACAAGGAAAGGTTGGCGATAAGAATAAACATTAACTTCTTCGCTAGCATCAGCGATAAAGCTTGCTACAAAAAACAGTGCGAAGAATAAAGTGATAAATATCTTTTTAAACATAAAGGTAGTCTCGGTAAAATTGTCTGCGGGAATTGTACAAGGACAGTATAGCCTGTCAAGGTTTTTGAGAATAACTCTCATTAAGAATTGATCTAGGCCAGTAAAGTATTTTAGATTAAGCCAACGGCACCACTAATTAGTAACCAGCAAGCAAAAAATAACTTTAATTTAGTGGCAGATAAGTGCGTTACTAGTGTTTTAGCAAAAATACCGCCTAAAACTGCGCCAGGGCCTGCAAACAAAACCACTTGCCAATAAACATCACTGTTAACTTGTGCAATCGCCGCCCATACAGTGACGGCAGACACAACCACAGCAGCAGCAACAGCCATACTGATATCAAAGCGACGCAATAATAAATAAATAACCAGTAACTCACCTACCCCAACACTGAGCCATGCTGTAATAGCGCCTCCGAACAGGCCAATAAGTAATATGGAAACATAATCTAAAACATCTAGTTGGCTACGCTCACGATGCCCTTTCATTAGATAGATAGTCAAAATAATGAAAAAGCCAAGCAATAACGAGAACCAGCTAAAACTAGTGTGCAAAGAGGCAGGGGAAGATAACTGACTATAAAATACAAAGTACAAACCAATGATGGCTGCAATAGTAGTAATGCTGATAATGCGTTTAAAGCCTTGCCATAAACGTAAATCAGTTTTTTCTGTTTGGTAATGATGCCACCAAGTGACAGCACCTGCAGTCATACCAAAACATTGTATAGCGAAACTTGTTGCTACTGATTGTTGATCACTAAAATTTAACTTAGTGAACATGGGGATAAAGACTACACCGCCACCGGCCCCGGTCGAATTAGCAAAAATGGCCCCTAGGGTCCCTAAAAAACTAAATAGTGAATAATCGAGTAAGTGACTTAGGCTATGCGACGAACTGAGTAATAATGCTGTCCACGAAAGCAAGAACAGCATAATAAATTTACCATTTGATAGGCGCATAAATGCTTGCTTAGCCATAGGGTCAATTACTTATCAGTTAAGCTACAACGGGACTCTTTTGAGCAACAAAAGCGACTGCCTCGTCTGATAAACAGCCTTTAGAGATATAACTCTTACTGGCAATATCTTTACCCGTGACGGTTTTACCTAGACTAAAGTGAATAATGAAGCCTAACTCCGTTTCACTAACAAGAGTAACATCCGTCCACAGAATACGATTATTTATATGAAAAGATTCAGTCAATATACCTTGTTCATCAATAGTTAAAGTAACTTCGCTACCTGATGCCTTGCTCATCATTTGTCTAAGTACCCACCAAGGCTGATGATAATAAACACTCACTGACTCTAAAATACCTAAGGCAATGACAAACCAAGCAGCATAAGGGTTTACCGGCGTAAACAATAAGATAATCAAACCAAAAACCGTTAACACATTGGCCTTAAAGTAAGTTTTCCTATTGTGTTCCAAAGTA
>Ga0105359_10000952_pt1 | contig 24444 bp, 36 predicted proteins | sample GOMGulsemesocosm_6_FD_83659 | JGI IMG/M metagenome (GOLD analysis project Ga0105359, IMG submission 83659) | Methane-oxidizing microbial communities from mesocosms in the Gulf of Mexico - GOM8C Gulf of Mexico | ecosystem: Environmental > Aquatic > Marine > Cold seeps | place: Gulf of Mexico...
ATCCCAATCAAACAACTGAACAATCAAGCTTCGCATATTATTACTCCACCGTTTGTACGGTTCTTTGTTAGTAATTCTACGTTGCTTTTCAACCTGGATAGCTTTGTTTATAATTATGGCAAAATCATGAACGCCTTCTTTTTCAGCTAAAACCTTAAAAGCCCACGAACAACGACCACCTACAGAGGTAGCAGAAACAATATGAATTAACCTATCGTCAGTAGTAATGCCTCGTTGATCTGTAGTGCATTCATAATCCATATCAATGATAATGAAAGGGTTATAATTCCTAGAGAAAATATTAACAATAGAAATATCTACATCAATTGCCGTTATCGTTTCAATTGTTTCTATTTCGTCTAGTTCCATGAAGTTTCCAATATTTGAATTAATCATTAAGTTTGAATTCATCATTATGAATTAGGGTGATTTCGAGTCCTTCACATACGGATGAGCCACCGTATTCCTCGCTGAGCCATGTGATTATAAATCTTGTTCCCGTAGGGATCGTTTTAATGGTAGCTCCAGCTATTTCTTTTGTTGTACTGGCTTGTAGGTGGACGTTTTTTCTATCTGCCATTTTCTTAATTTCCAATATTATTCATTCTGAGCCATTGTTATTACCAGCAAACGTCGAAGAGCAACTCGTGATTGACTATAGACTCTTGGCAATAGTCATGGAGAACCTGTAAATCATCGGGCAATTGTTCGCCATTTCGTGTGGGAAATACATAGGTGAACTTGCAGTCATTAGAAAAATTAGGCTTGTTGGAGAAAACTGCCCACAGCCTAGTGAGTATATCCTCTCCACCCGTGGGAAGGTCGATGACTTGGCAAGGCTCTGGTTCATTTAATCCAAGAGAGTTCCACTCGTTCTTCTGTAGTGCCTTTAATGTTTCTAAAAAATTGACTGTTGGTAGTGTGATATCATTATGCATTCTTTAAGATTCCTTCCTTCAATAATTAGTAATTTATTGGTTTACCGCGTTCATATTTCACTATGCTGATTTCTGTTTTCCTAGAGTTGAAACTATCAGGCTATTTAAAATACCTGCATTTTGATTTTTGAAAATTGGTTCTAATCTTTCAGTTAAAACACCGCCAATAGATTCAATAGGGACTAGAACCGTATCTTCACCCTGAATGTAAGCTGCCCCGATTAATTTAACTTTTACCTTACCTTCTAATGGAGATTTCTCATAATACATCTCTTTAATTGAAAAGTTGCTCAAGTTCCAGTGAGCCACTTTTAAAATCGCCATATCTCTAGGGGTTTTATAAGTCGCATTGTGAAGGAGCTCAGTAAGCTTATCTTCAGTAATAGCTTCATCACCAATGTATAAGCCAAAAGATTTCGCTTCTCTAATAGACATGGCGTTGCCGTTTGGGTATTTGATAGGTGATACTGCTCTTGCTTCGGGATCAGTTATAAACGACATGGCGCTTTTTAGCATTTTAAACATTTTTAATACCTTCTAATGATTCTATTTATTTACAGTAAATTAACGGTAACAGTGTTATGAATACGCACAGATTTAGGCGATCCAAGATTCCAATATTGTTTAAAGAGATTTTATTCTATGCCGAGCCTGTCATCTGCCGAGCATCCTTCAAATGCTTTTGGAGTTATGTATACAGCTTCGTCCGTAATTACAGTGTTGTCGCTCCCGAGAACAACATGTCTAGAGCCTAAACCTTTTTTGTTAATAGCGTAAAGTGTCGTGAGCTCGCCGTGAATCACCAGGCCAGTCGAATGACATTTCTTGAATGCAGCTTCGAGTTGTTTGAATGCCTTTTTCTGTGGTTCTGTGATGGTTATTGCTGGGTCTGACATGCTTAAAATCCTAATGTGTTTTTGTTGCTATGCGTTCGCTAGTTTTTATTCGTTTTTGAGGCTACCATCCGCCGCCACTTGCATTATGTAGATTAACAAGGTGAATTACCCTGTCTTCCCGTGCGTTATTTTCGTCATCATGAGGGCTATCTTCCATGAAGTTAAGGTTTTCGCAATCCTCTAAGTACCAGTTAATGTCGTTATTAGGATTTTCATTAGCCACTTCTTGGCGAACTTCATTGAGTGCCTTAACAGCGCGGTTAATTTTAGCTTTTTGTTTGGATGTAATTGTTACTTTAGCCATATTTTGAAGTTTCCAATATTAGTGAATTAATATATCCGTACAGTCGCATTTACAATCATCGCAAAGAGGTGCTCCGCATTTCATGGTTCCCCAACCCCCATTAGGGGTTTCTTTGCATGTTCTAGTCGATTGTTTTTTACAATCACATTTCTGTTTGTCTTTATTAGTCATTTCAAAGTTTCCAATATCTGTTTTCTAGGAAATATGATTACTTCATTTTTGATCAACTCTACGCTTTCACAGCGCACCCAACTCCATTCGTCAGCGGGATAATCTTCTTTCTGAGGAACCAAGCCAAATAACGCTTCGGGAAAACAGACCGATATAACATAATACTTTTTACCCTGATGAATAACCCACATATTCGCGTGGTGTTCCAGGTTGTCGAATTCAAAACGCTTCATTGTTTGAGTCCAATGTCGTTAAATTAGGTTGTTAGCTTTTCTAGGGACATTTTATGGCATATGAGGTATTTCTGCTCTGATACCCATTTCTCCATATCAGCTCTATAATAACCATCTTGACCTTTATGGGCATCGAGGTACAACTGAGAGCCTATCGCCTCATGGTGACTATGATATTGAGTAAGAGAGGCAACGCTTAGTTCTTTTGTAATGCTTAAAGTCTCTAAGTAGATCTCTCCTGTTATAGAGTTCTCTACTACCCATATAGGGTTGCCTACTTTAAGTATTTCTTTATTGCTGTTCATGAAAATGTTCCAATTTTGTTTCGTTTTGTGATTTTTTAAAAGATCTTCGCTACACAGTCTCTAACAACAAAGAGGTCATCTGCATACCTAAACTGTTTAATAGTAATACTTTAATGATTTTAAAATACATTGCAATAGTTAAAAATAGCAATTAATAAAAACCTAGTTGAGTTCCTACTTAACCATGCGCGACAAACATTAATTATTTAACAAAAGGACAATGAAATGCATAGTTATGAAAAACTAGTAACATTCACAACTGAAGAACTTGAAGAATATTTAGAGAATATTGAAGTGGTCGATAGTCAATTGGTTAATGTGATATTTGACATTGGCGATAATCTGGCTATTAGAGCGCTATTATCGAAAACAGATGACGTTGCCATTATAAAGCGCTGTGTAGATTTCGATGATGAACCCATTAATATAGCTTTGCTTGGTCGAATAGATGTGAGTGATGAAATTAAGGATTCTATTTTAGAGCAGCATTCGCATCTTATAGAAGAACGTTGGCCGCTTCCTTTTCAGGATTCTGGCTCCAATTTTCATTTTAAGCGATTTGAGTGGAAAACGGCTGGTCATACATTAATCGTTCAAAAAGAGCTTGAGGAAGATAAGCAGTTTACTGGCTTCCTATTTGACGGTAATGATGATGAGATTACTGATGTTTTTGTTTCAGCAATTGATATTCATGATTGTCAGGATAAGTTAAAGCTAGCTTTGAATGATTTACTAGAAGTTTAATGTTTTACTAACGATACTGGCAGTCTCATTGAGGCTGCTTTTTTTCGTTTAAAGTATGGGTGCTGATTAATCAACATTAATAGAAGTTCATCACGAGCCCACCCGTATCAGGGACGCATTGCCAATTAAGCACTTTGCAAGCTTCACCGATAAGATCGTCTGGATGAAAGCTTTGTTTATCACGCCATTCATCACTGGGTTGTGTTTCATCCGCTGGGTGGGAAGGTATTCCTGCTTGATTCACCTTGTCAACATAAGTAGCCCATAGAGGATGGTTTTCTACGAACTCAGCTATCTCGCCTTGTTGATTGCCCATGTTGCATGCTTCTAGTGAAATATCTAATGTTAAGTTGTTCATATCGTCCCTTTAGTTGCCTTGTTAGTGATGGATTTCCAACATTGTATTTATTGATATATGCCGCTCGGTTTATCTGTTTGCTTTATTGTTGTTTAAGTTTGGCGCTTTCATTTTCCAATCGTGTTTTTTTAGGTTTATTATTCTTTTTGCAAGAGGGGTTATTGTGATGTAAGCAAGCGTACATCCAATGAATGTGATGATTGCGTACCAATAGTCTCCATTGATTTTCCATTGCAAAAATGCTGTCATGAAAATGCAAAGGAAGCCTAAGGCCGCTAAAGGTAGTGCAATAAAAAATACACTGCTTGGGTTGTCTTTCCAATTGAATAGTTTTGATAGTGTGGTTTTCATAATATTTCCAAATAAGTTGTTAATCGCCTAACAAACAAAGTCTTTCGGCAATATCTCTTAATTTATGATCTGATTCCAACGGTAGTTTAGTGTGAGATGAATCATTTCCATTAGCATCATAGCCAGTAGTAAAAATTGTCTCTAAAATTTCCCAGTAAATATTTACTGCTGTTCTTTTGTTTGGCGAATTTAAAAGCTGATCAAGATAAGTCTCTGCTGCATCAGACCACTCTATTAAAACCCCGTAATTCTTTTTTACATAAATAAAATCACTTTTTATTTCGCTTAACTCTTCCGTTACCGTCATGACTTGTTATCCATGTTTTCTTCTCAATGTTAATTGTAGGTAATACAGTAATGATTTCAAAATGAATAGCAACCTTTAAAAAGTTGGCTAATATAGTTTTCCAATATTGCTTATGGTTTGATTATTTGAAGACAACTCTATCACTAAATGTTTGAATGGATGCAGTTAAAATAAGACTGATTATTAAATTTGAAATTGATAGTGATATTAAGTTTTTCAATGTCACCTCTAGTTCGAGGAATGGCATAAGCATAACCAGAGAACCGCTAACTATTGTAGTGATACAAAGGAAAAGTCGAGATAGTATGATGTTCTTAAGCATTTTTTTATCCTTGGTGTGTATTTTAAATTTCCAATATTAAATTTTGCGCAATTGTCGCAGAGAGATGTTCACATGGGAGCGGACAAAAAGAGGCTCTGCAATCTTTTGTTGCATGTTCTTCCAATTTAAGTGCAGTTCGTAGACGATGTATATCGGACTTACTATTATATGCGCCACCACAGTTATCCAGCTAAAAACAGTGAAGATTAATAATAACAATGCGGTGCCGATAGAAATATTTTCAAATGCATACTTGAAAAATATCACATTGATTGTAAAGGAAAGAGCACAGCCATATAAATAGTTATCGAATATATTCATTTTAAGCTTCCACAAATTAATCTTAGTATTTTGATATATTGTTGTAATAGTCATCAACTTTAGTGACATTAGGAATACTTACTATTTGTTCTATAACATCTAAATCCAATCCTTCGTGGAAAGCTAGTATGTAATTCCCTTCTACGTATTCGCTCTGTTCGTAATCATGGTGGCGGGACAACTCCCCAGGGTAGTCGGCTAAAATTGTTAATATTTCTTCGCGCACATTGGTGTGTCTATCTTCCTGCGTTGTATTTTGAATGGCAAATCTGGTTTCATTTTCAGAATTAATTAAAGGAAGATGTTTAGTTAGCGCTTGATATTGCTCTCCAATCAGTGCAATGTCAGAAATGCCTGAAGACATCATATTTGCTGTGTTCTTTAGTAATGACGTGGCGATTTCATCACTGCGGCCTGTGGCAAATGTTTGTTCGTTAAGTCTATCTAAGATGGGAGACATATCACTCAACGCCCTTTCAATAATGTTTAAGGCATCCTTAAATGTTTCAAATTCATTTTTGTAGAGTTCAAGCTCTTGGGTATGGCGGGTTTTTGGCATTTTTATTGTTCCGGCTTAGTTAGTTTCTTAATACTTTAATGATAAAGGGCTTTTATGCAAGTAACATGCGTAACTTTCCAATATAGTTTAAAATCCGATGATTTTTGAATTCTAGTCTTTCGTGCACTTGTTTATAAGGTCTTGTCCTATCAACTTAATAAAGCAATGTTGACAAAGGTCGATTTCAACTTTTTTCATATCACCTATAATTGATGAATATCCGCAATTGTGATTGATAGATACATATTCCTGGCACTCTAAATCATCAATGTCGGTCTCTTTGCCGCATTTATCACAAATGAGGCTTTGAATGGCAGGGACTGTTATATTTTTAGTTGTTTTCATAAGATTCCAACATTACTTCTTTTTGCGGCAGACAGGACATCCCCGTCCGTTCCAATGCCTTTCTGATGTGGTTTCGAATAACCCATGTATCGGGCATTCTATAGTTATTTTAGCTTTAGCTTTTATGTATTCGAAATTGTTGTAGGTGTACTTGTTGTCAAACTTTTCATTAAAACGTTCTAATGCGCTTTTAGTGTCTAACTTGACATTTTTTGCGCACTTAGCACACCCTTTTCCTTGTTTATGCGCATTTGGTGTTTGCTCGAAATCGCCATGTTTTGAGCACCCTATTGTAATGTTGATGTCGTTTTTGCTGTATACGACATTAGAATAATCGTAAGTATCACCGTGCACTTTTTTAAATTGTTTAATTGCATCTTTAGTAGATAGTTGAACGTTCTGCGCACACTTGGGGCAACCAGAACCATTCCAGTGGGTTCCGGCTACTTGTTTGAACTCACCATGCTCACTACAAATAATAGTTACTGGTGTAGAGCTTTTTGTATAATCTACTTTGCTGTAGTTATATTTGTCTTTATGCACATTTTTAAATCTTTTAATGACTTCTTTAGTCGTAGGACAGTAATTTTTAGAGCATTTTGGGCAGTGACTCCCATTCTTGTGGGAGGTCGGTGTTTGTTTGAAGTATCCGTGTTTAGCACACCTGATTTTAATTTTTTTGTGGGCTGAGATATATTCTACCTTAGAATAATCATAAAGCTCTCCATGAGTATCTTTAAATTGTTCAATAATTTCTTCGGTATTAAGTTGCGTAAATTCCTGGCAATCAGGACACCCTTTGTTTGCAAGGTGGTCGTGTGGGCGCTGTTTGAATTCACCATGTGTGCTGCATATAATTATCACATGTTTGTCAGTACCTTCATATTCCACTTTAGAGTAGTCGTAAGTATCACTATGTACTTCTTTGAATTGCTTGATTACACCTTCTTTGGGAGTACGTCGAGATTCTTGATAGCACTTCGAACAACCTTGTCCTTCTTGATGTCTGCTTGGTGTTTGATAGAAATCGCCATGTTCTTCGCAGGTGATGGTGATGTTAGTTTTAGAGTTTTTATATATTACTTTATCGTAATTATATTTTGTTCCATGTATCTCTGAGAATTTCACTTTTGCAGCAGTTTCTTTTTTGCAAGTTGGACAAGTAAAGCCATTTAAGTGTTTCTTTGCTGTCGTAGAGAAATCACCATGTCGGTTGCATGTGATTTTTAATGGTGTTTTGTAATCCGTATAGATTGTGTTTTTATAAGAATACTCTTCGCCATGGAGATTTTTAAACTCTAATATCTTTTGTGCCGTAGTTATTTTGCTGATCGCCATGTATACGTTCTTTTAAAAGGTTGTTTCATGTAATAAAGTTTAATGATTTTAAATCGAAAATCAACCATGCACTCCAATGAATATTGTTTATCTTGTTAGTTATGGAATTCCAATATTGTTATTTTATTTCTACAGTCGCAGAATATGATAACCTTATGTTATCTATTTCATTGGATAATTTTTCAGGATCGCAGGTGAAGTTTTTACCACAAGTGTTTTCTTCATATTCAATGAGCATATCTTTAAAGTAATCACGAGTTAGGTGCAGTGCAGGCCGCGAATTTTTTATTTGATCGAATCTCTCATGTATTCGACTTTCTTGTTTGTTTAATTCAAATACTTGGTTCAGTTTTGACGCGATTTCAATGAATGATTGGCATTCATCTATAATTTTGGTGGGTTTTGCGCGTTCAAGGCGACCATCTGCTACAACTTTACCATCGCAATAAGAGACTCCTTGCATGCTTAGAATGTTATGCTCATCGTGGAAAAGTGTTAAGAGTGGCATGTTATTATCACCATCTTGCCCCACAATAATAAGAGACTCTGACGGGAACAGTGATGTTATAATTCTTTGCTGCATGAGGAAGCTCTTTATTGCTACATCAAGACCTTTTGCAATTACTATATCGCTGTAACCGCTATAGTTACTTATAATTGCATAGGATGTTTCTTTATTGTCTTTATAATTCATTTGAGATTCCAATACGTCGATATCAGGGGGTTGCCCTGTTAATTTGTTACGAATTTTTCGATAAATAATTCAGTGTTTTCTAATGCATCATCGAGAAAATCAAAATCCCAATCAAACAACTGAACAATCAAGCTTCGCATATTATTACTCCACCGTTTGTACGGTTCTTTGTTAGTAATTCTACGTTGCTGTTCAACTTGGATAGCTTTGTTTATAACTATGGCAAAATCATGAACACCTTTTTTTTCAGCTAAAACTTTAAAAGCCCACGAACAACGACCACCTACAGTGGTAGCAGAAACAATATGAATTAACCTATCGTCAGTAGTAATGCCTCGTTGATCTGTAGTGCATTCATAATCCATATCAATGATAATGAAAGGGTTATAATCCCTAGAGAAAATATTAACAATAGAAATATCTACATCAATTGCCGTTATAGTTTCAATTGCTTCTATTTCGTCTAGTTCCATGAAAATTCCAATATGAAGGTTAATCTGGATTAGCGGATATAGTTAGAGTACGCTCAAGCATGTCTTTACCAAACACTTCCGTAATATCCAATTTAGTAGCTTCTTGCCACTGATTAAGTGGTGAGAATTTTTCTATCAGTAATCCAAGTTCGATAAGTTTTCCATTAATTATTAGTCGGTTCTCATTGATTTCAAATTCTTCGTCTAAGTGGAACCAACCTTGAGCTTCTATGTCTAGTACATCCTTCCGATCTTCTTGGATGTTGTACATTATTTTGAAGCTATCAACGGCTATTTGTTCGCTGTCAGGTAGCCTAACACTGGGCACAAGGTTTAATAGCCCATATTTATCGCTTACGAACTCTATGCCACAATTATCGTGAGAAATGGTAAGGCTAGCGAATTCAGGGGAAATATTGAACGGCCACGAATCCTCGATGCCGATATTATGAACAAGTCCAATTTTTGTTAACGGGATTCTTGCTTTCACTGTGAAGACAATTTCTTTATTTTTAAATGTTTGTACTTGCGACATAAAATACGTTTCCAATATTTGAATTAATTATTAAGTTTGAATTCATCATTATGAATTAGGTTGATTTCGAGTCCTTCACATACGGATGAGCCTCCGCATTCCTCGCTGAGCCATGTGATTATAAATCTTGTTCCCGTAGGGATCGTTTTAATTGTAGCTCCAGCTATTTCCTTTGTTGTACTGGCTTGTAGGTGGACGTTTTTTCTATCTGCCATTTTCTTAGATTCCAATATTGTTTTAATTTTTAAGTTTAGATGGATATATAATTAGGTATCGCCTTCCACTTAAAAGCTTTGTGGCTGCGAATGTCTCACATGCATTGCGATACAAACGGGTATTTATAAAATCGTCTCTTAAGATGTGTGTAGTCATGTTTTTTACAAATTCCCAAGAAAAATAGATCGCTTTTTGTTTTGAAGCGATAAATGTTGGCTTTTCTTTATAGCGATTAATGTACTCATTACCTACTAAGAAAATTGTGTGAGTGCCTCTTGTTGTGTCCCAAGTTTCGTTTTCTGAATTATCGCGACGATACCATATATCGTTATTATAATCTGGAGTTAACATATAATTTCTTTCAAAATTGATCATCTACAATCCTTTGTGGTTGCGTTAGGTTTGTTTTAAGATTCTAATGTAATTAATCGATTTATGCCGCTGGTTTGTCTGTTTGCTTTGCCAACTCGTTGTAGAATTCTCTATCTACATTAATGCCTAAATTTATTTCTCTTTCATACATTTGCTGTATGGCGCAAATGTAATTCAATTGATGCTCTTTTTCGGCTACATTTTTTGAAAATTCTAGTTTCTCTCGTAAGCCTAGAGGCTTAGTTGATGATGTGCAATTAGGGATGATTTTATCTATATTTGCTAACTTAACTTCACGAACTAAAGGAGGCCTTATTGCTGTGCGCATTGATATATAGGCATGAGTTGAATGCTTGAAAATATCCTTTATTACTAGCTTAGTATGAAACAAGCTTGTTTGTGCTGATGGGTATACCCCGATCTGTTTACCATTAAACCTCTTATTTTCGTTTAATTTAATGTAATAATCATTTAGCTCAAATATCATAGCAGCTTGCCCATCCAAATTACGAAATGAAACGCTAATAATAGGGTATTCTTTGTTAGATTGAATGTTTTTAATTGAAGAGAAATCTCCAGAACGTAATTTTGAAATGGAGATTTTACTGAGGGAGTTATCTGGGTTGATTAAAAAATAGCGATGACCCCACCCACCATTTTCTTCAATATTATCTATCTTAGCGTCAATTGTTGTCATTGTTGGTTCCCTATTCTCGATACGTTATAAGGGTATCGTTAATTGTGAGAGAATAACTCACACATATTATGATTGTTAATGACACCATAATGATTTTAAAATGGATGGCAACCTTTAAAAAGTTGGCTATGGTATTCCAATATTTAGTTTGTGCACCATATTTTAGAAAATATGAGACACAAACACTTTTGTCGCTCATGCGTGATACACAAAGTACCTTGCTGTTCAAAATCTGTGTTTTATGAATCACAAGCTTAAGTCTCTAATACTAATTCTGTTGTAATTACTTTTTATCCGTGAGATTCTAAATACTTTATTGATCTTTGTATTTGTCTCGAAATTTTTTCATTGAGGATTATTGGGCTGATGGGCGGTAGTAGCGAAAATACATGCAATTCATCAAGAGCTTTAAGTCCAAAACCATAAACCTGCTTGCCTTTGAAATAACTTAAACCACCTCGCCTGTTAAACTCACCAGAATTTAGGGATCGATGTAGATCTTCTTTTGTTTGTATAGCACTCGATATATCTTCCGATGATTTTAAAGCGTTAATCGTCCTTGTAGATAGCCCAAACGTCCATTTATCTACCTCGCGGGATAATCTTTCAACATCCTTAACAATCTCATTTACACTGCCTCTTGACCGCTCATGTTTTATAGCAGCTAATTTTATGGATGTGTCATGAACACTCCGGTATACATCATATTTTATCGGAGAGATGTAACCTTTATCCAGTAGTTTTAAAAGTATGTCTTCTGAAATTTTAGTATGCTTACTCATTAAACATCCTTCTTAAGTGGGTTGTTCAGTTTTCCAATATTAGATTAGTTGTTCCCAAGAAAATAATTCGCCTTTGTAGCCATCCTGTTTGGCATCAAGGATCAGGCTATCGGCTCCAATTTCGAACAAACAGCACATCTGTAAGTAGGTATCGTTTTCTGATAATGTTTTTACTTCATTAAATTTTAATTGTGCGAGTGTATTGGTGTTAGTTTCTTCAGTTCCGAACTCAATAATACAATTAGCACTAGCTTCATTATCATTATTTCTTTGGCGCTTGTATACCTCTTCACCTATTTCATCTATTTGAACAATAATAGCCCTGTACTTCAAGGCAACCTTAGGTAAAAGAACAGAGTAATCAGTCGTTATGTTTATCGTCATTTTAAGATTCCGATATTGTTAAGGGAATTTGAAACCCCCTATGATTAATGGTGTTACCAGGGAGCGCCGAGACTTCTAACAGTGGTTTGGATAGCGTGAAAGTAGTTAGGCGGAATCTCCGAAGTGCGTGGGATTTGCCTCTTTGTTAGTGCGCCAATCGCGCTATTAATAGTAACTACATCTGGGTCAAGAAAATATAAACGCCCTCCCTGATTCATATCATAAATGGGGGAGCAAAGTAATTTTGGGGAGTCGTAGGTGGTAATGAAGCTATCAGCACTGGATTGTAAGCGCAATAAAGTTTTTAAGCCCTTTACTAAGATGTCGGGGATCGGAAACGAGGATAGCATAAACCCGCCTTCTTCTTTTATTCCTGAGCCGCAATTTAATGAATAGTTAGATTCACTGCCAATAATCACGTCTCGTTCAAGAGTTACAATTTTATTGATTGGAATGGGTGTTGTAGCGGCCAAATAAATGAGGACTGCTGCATACAATTCATTTAAGCTGAAGTTTAAATCACCTACTTGAGCGCTCGTCAAATTGCCAGAGTTAATGTTTGCTTCTATTTCTGAGCAAAACTGTTCTGCATTTAAAATAACTACGGTAGATACTTTAACGTGACTCATAAACTCAGAACTGCTGATTATAATTTTATCATGTATTTTATCTGACATACTATCTTTCCCTAAATTTATGACGGCACTAATTAGTGCTTAGGTGGCTTTAATGACTATTACTTTAATGATTTGAAATTGAATAGCAACCCTTAAAAATCAAGCACCTAAAAATGGTACTGTTTTGTAAATATTATTAATTGCGGTAGTTATCTTTTTGGGATCAGGGATTATATATGTATCAGTCATTTCATCAGATAAGTGCCCTATAGCCATTTGTATGACGTTATAAGGAGTATCTGCATCATTGAGTAGTGATGCAGTAGTTTTTCTACCAGAGTGGCTGCTACCGTCGTAAAACCCGCAACTTTTAAAAAGGTTTCTAATGTAGTTCTCCATAGATGCGCAAACAAGGGTTTCTTTGATCCCTTCTTTTGTTTTGTATTTTTTGAGTTGAAAAGACAAGCTAACCCACTTTTTACCGCTTTTACCTAAAAATAGGTAGCTATCCCCTTTTAGTCCGGCATAACTGCCGTCATCGGACAGCATAGCAATATCTTTTATGCGCTTTTCTTTCCATGCAAGGATGGCTTTACGTTGTTGTTTCAGAACTAGTAAACAATCTCTGCTGTGATTTGTTTTTGCATACTCGGCCTTCATTCTAAAAATAGAACGTAATTCACCTTCTTTTGTGAAGATATCTTTAACTCTTAGTTTGCAGGTTTCTGTAATGCGAGTGAGCGAGCCAAACAGCGTCCATATTAGAGCGACGTTGCGTTCTCCGCACTCTCCAATGCTGGCGTTACGTAAGATATGCTTGAGTTGACCTTTTGATTCAATGCGCCCTGCTCCCTTAATGCTGCTTTCTATTCTTTTAACAGCTTCAGAGACTGGCCTTCTGCGAACAAGTTTGGTTAATGTAGTGATGATATTGCCCTCGACTTACACCGTATTCCAACATAGTAGTTTGGTTTTAATGATTTCGCCAAGGTTCGCGGATTTATTGGTGATGTTGGAATTGTCTGAATTACGCATTTACAGAAATCATCTAGCAGTTGGTTTGGTGATATTATATCGCCCAGGAAATTACCTAAGGCTAAGGTTTTTGTTCCTGATTATTGACAAGACCCGCAATGGGAGTATTATGAATTGGCGTGATCCGCAGAGTTACCCTTACTCATCAATCACTTAAGTTAGAATGTACCGTAGAAACACCACGAAACCCTTAATTTTTTAAACTCTAAGGCTTCTGGTAATGAGGGGCAAAGGTCATGGAGATGTAAAATGTATATCGATTCAAAACAAAAACTTAACGAAGTTGTGTCTAAATTTCGGGGCGAATTCAATAGAAGGGTCATGCTCAACGAGCCGTCTGAACACATCCCGTTTCAGTCTGCACATCAATTATTTGCTAAAATATTTCACTATGAAACTCAGGCAGCATTACTCGCCGCACTCCCTATAGAACTAGTAAATAATAAAGAACTGAACATTGAGGCATCCTACGACTATTACAAAACGGATCTGCCTCGTGACTCATTTGACCTCAACTCCTCAATGAGATGGGACGGCCTTTATTATAAAGTAAGGAAAATAATACAAGAGCATCTGCCTCAATTCGACCTTGCACCGCAAGAGGCGCTGGATGAGTTTATTAAAAATACCGCCCCAACCATTCACAATGTCAATACTGATAAGTATATTATATGCGAGACTTTAGATAAAATATTTAATCATTACGTAGATCAAAAACAACAAGATCTCGCACTTGAGTTTTTTAACCTAGCCAATAAACACGGGATGCACAAAGGTGACTGGAGATGCGGAATATCTCAGCAAGACTCATGCTACAAAACCATCAAAACAGGTGACTTCGAGCTGTTTTCTCACATTGTAAAAAAACATTATTTTGAAACTACCGACGATAAAACGAAGGTCTTAGAGTGCATTGTGCTCCAAAGCAACCCTATACCATACATAGATAAAATGCTCGAAACTGGCATACCGCTAATGAACTTGTTCAAAGCAATCATTAACAGCGCACACAATATGAAATGGGTTAAACTACAAAAAATGCTAGAGACGTTTAAAAACAAAGGGGGTGACCTACACCAGAAATTCGCACACCGAGACGTTCTTATTTCCCAAGCTATTTATCATTCCTTTTCTAATAGGGAGTGGGAGCCAATAACAAGTCGCCTAATATCTATAGGGGAAGACGTTCAGCTCGCTTTTCACGCCTTGTGCAATATGACAAATGATTATGAACGCATAAATAGTTTTGAAAAAATAAAATTTCTGGTTGAAAAAGGTGTTGACCCAACAAAAACAAGACCCAAAATGATGGAGAGACCAAAACAAAAGAGTGGACGGAGAGCACTAAGTTATGACTGGGGATTAAGAAGCTATTACGCGCCTCTTGATGCTTTCCGGTACTTGGAGCTAAACAAGCCCGAACATCTAAAAATAGCTATGTACTACCTTCAAGAATGTGGGGTAAAACCAGCAGCCGATGTACTGGCATTGAAAATACAATCAGCCATCGGCGTCAAAGAAGACCTCTGGGGTGATGAATCCGAAGAAGAAATGACAAGGAGGTTCACAATTAAAACGGAACTTCTAGACCATATGCAGGAGCACGAACTCATCAGACAAATAAGCGAAAGGCGTGTTTGGGAACTATGTATACAGGCGTTCTACCAGGGGGACGGGGTTACGCCGTTGTTTTTCATAGAGCGATTTGACATCAATGCCGTGTTTAAAGAATTTAGTCCATCCAACAAACTAAGCAAAATGAGCGAAAACACACCGCTAAAGGAACTTATACCCTTACTTTTTAAATCTGCGCACAGCACACAACCGAGGCGACAAGGGTTATCTAGCGGATTGCTTATGTTTTTAACATCCGAAGTCATCGAGCCGTTTGCTAAAAGTGAGCAAGATAAGGCGTTAGTATGTGACATTAAAAATAATGTCTACCGTGGTAGTGGTTACTGTATTGACTTTAATTAAACCTACAACACAATGATCTTATCCTCATCATTGTTATTAACAGTGGTGTTTTTTCCAATAGAGGTGCATAAAAGAAAAAGCTCCTAAATAGGAGCTTAATTTTTATTTCCCAATCACATCTAAAATAGATTGCCCTGGGGTGTAGTGATGTACAAGTAAAGCTCCAACAACTGCGTTTAATACAGTAGGATCTTCAAACTCTTGATAGTCCCAATATACAGCTTCTTTATCGCTTTCGGTGATTCTAATGTAATCACCTTTTGAGCAGAAATGAAGTTTCACTTCATCGCCTAAAACCAATTGTAATTCGTAATTATTGAAATCGTCATCACGAGTCAGATCTAACGACATTGGTTCCATAGTAGACACAAGCTCTTTAATTTGACTCTTGATGTCAGATTCAGGGTTTGCCACTATTAATGAATAGAAAGCACTGTCAGATTTAAGATCTAGCTGAAGTTTTTCATTATTATTTATACAGGTAATGTCTATTGTACGAATGACTTTGCCTGAGCGAGATATCTGTTTTGCATTTAAGGTAATATTTTCCATTTTTGTCCTCATGGTTGTAATTTACTCTATATATTAAGAGTGTTTCTGTTCTATTTTAAGTAAGGACGTTATGAGGAGATATTGGGTGTGAGTGTTGCGTAGGTGTCTATTCCAATGAGATTGGTTGAGTGCGCTTGAGCATACGTCTACGGGAGGAATATTTACACTAGAAATGCACTTTAGCGCGTCATTAAGGTGTGAGTATGTGCCCATAAGTAGAAAAAAGGTTCGGATGAAGATGATCTTGAATTAGTATTCTAGGTGAGGTGAGCGATTTAGTTCAAAATAACATTAACGGAACTTTGTTAATTTAAAGGCCAAAAAAAGAGGTTCATAATGAACCTCTAATAATAAAGCACGACATTAGATGCTAATGCTGAATTGAGACCAACCTAAAGCAGATTCTTTTTCTACAAACTTATTTAATTGATCTTCATAAGTAGCTAATTCTAAGTCGGGAGTTCGATCCATACTTGCATCTCCAACCAGCATATCAACATATGTTGTTTTGCTTAAATTGTCAGTGCCCCATGCATTATCCAAATCTTCATCACAAATGTCACTAAGTTCCATTAAATGATTTAAGTTGGGCTTGTTCTGACCTTTTTGAGAGAAGAGACGGAAATGCCCATAAGCATCTACACCTTCTATATAATTTTCTTCAATATAGTCTGTTATTTCTTTCGTTGATTTCGCTGCGAAAGGCAAAATTACTCGAACACCAATAATTAACAAACAAATATCTTCAGATTTTACGGTTTTACTTATAGCTAAACTAGGCATAGTTTTCTCCTGTTAAATATGACCACTTTTATTAAGTAGGGTCGGAATGGGGGGGTTGTGATAAGTTTACTTAGTAGTCATTTCCACTATCATCAGTAATTAAAGAAGCTCCATGAAGGAGCTTGATTACTATTGTCCAATCACATCTCAGATAGTTTTACTCATCCTGTGTATCGCGTCCAAAAAAGTATAAGTCTGGGACGTTAACTGATAACTCTGCAAGAATTTTAGGTATCATGTCAGTCACACTTTTTTTTACCTGAACACCCATGCCGTCAATCTTTAAGAGTTTATCTGAGAATTTATCACCTTCACCTAGTAAAAAATGCCCTTCAAGTATAACCCAGTCGATGCCTGGGCTAGATAAGTCATCTTTATCAAAGGCATTATTCGCTGCATTCGAAATAACCCGCGCTAAAGAGCAGATTACGAGTGCAATCCAGTATACGGAGTGCTCATCAGTTTGTAAGTTCACCTTGCTCTTCGCGTAAACTCTGCATGCAATATCTGCTTGATTTTGCGACTTGCCGTCAAGGAATTTAACTACCTCATCTCTAGGTTCGCAATTGTATAGTAGGGACTTGGACTCTACGATCACCTTTCTCATTAAGTTTGTAAATTCTGGATTATTAAACGACTTACTGAAAGGTGCAGGCCATAGCGATTTATGTATGCGCGTGCAAGCCTGCCCTGTTTGCAATTGAACTGGGTTCATGTTGTCAACTTTCGTTTGGCAAAATTGATCCATTCGGTTATGAAAAACCATTTCTCCTGCGACCATTAGTGCTGAAGCTATATCATCGTTAATATCTCTATCGTCAAGCAATGTTATAGAGTTAACGTTTTCAGTAGATTCAACAGGTTTATCAACAAGGCTGCCCTCTAAAATCTTTCTGGTATCTGAAAGAACGAGAGAGCCTAGTTCTGACTTTTCCAGATTCTCACAAACTAATAAAACATCGCTGACTGAAACATCTGAAATTTTACTACTAAATACTTCCGCAATTGAATTTCTAATAGATTCATTTGAAAAAATTAGAAGCAACTGCCCTGCGTCTGAAGAAGACCTGAATTTGCAGGACTCAATCAAATCAGGATAGCCTTTGTAGCCAATAGCAATGGCTAGATAATCATTTCGTTTGAATGCTGATAGCTCTTTAATTGATAGGGTTTCAGCTATTGAAGTTGACAGTAATTTCGCTTTAGTTTTGAAAGCGCTGAGCTGTGACTTGTAGATCGACATTGCGGATAATGGGCTATTCATAGTGTTAAACCTGTGTTGTGTGGCATTAATTGCTTACTACGTGCCCCTCGCGTTAGCTCGCCAACAAAAGTTCAACAAGTTAACCAAATACGTCTTGACCATGAGGCAAGTCTAGGTGACGTAAACCTATACCATTAATAGTAGAGGATTCGTTCGTAAATTCAATAGCTTTTGATTAGTTATATTTACTTGATGTATTTTTGGTTACGCGTTGCGGCAGGAATTAAGTTCGTATATGTCTATTCCAATTAAATTAAGCGGATTAGATTATCTGGGTTATTGGAAATCCACACATCAGTTCCCCAAGCAATATCAGGGATGAATTTCTTAAACATTGTTTTTCTATTTTCAAAAACAGTAACAAAGCGAATTTCTATTTCACTAATTGATTCATCAGATACGAGCTTTAGTAGCTCTTGTTTTCTTGTTTCTGTAATTGGGCCGCAGGAGTCTACTATTTCAATGAAGCTAATTACGGGATTGCCTGCATTTGATAAATGAGCAAATATTCCATCAGGGATAATTTTGTGGTCATTAACCGTGATCCCAAATTCACTAGATCTGTCTCTGTCAACATGGGCAACCTTTTCCTTTTGGTCGCTTATAAATAGAGGTGTGAACTGGTTTAGTGATTGTTTATGGTGTGTTATATATTTAGACAACAAGATTGTTGAGTTCGAATATTCAAGTAATCTTCTCTCACCATTAGGTAGGTCTATTAATATTCCGTCTTTATTTTTTAGGATAACAGAAGCTTTGTTTTTCATGGTGATAGTTTTGTGAAGATAATCTGCTAATTTCTTACTGGTAATATTTATGTTGTTAAGTAGAGAAAAAAAATCATCACTTAAGTTATATCGTGGTTTTGGGCTGTTGGTTGGTATAGTTTCATCAGAAAGGCATAGCCCGTATGGTATTAATGCCTTTTTAATGGCATCTTTCCTTACTGTTTCTCTCGTATTTGGAGCCATCCAACGGTCATTGGAGTGTAGTCCTTGTTTATATTGCTGTATCCAATTTTCTCTATTGTAAATTGTAGGTTTTTTTGCAGCAGCATCAGACATGCAAGTAATCATGTCAGGACTTACTCTTGTGTCGGAAGATTCGTTTGCTTTTAAAAATACGAATGTGAATATTGTTTTGATAACAGTTGCACTTGAAAGAAACTTCAAGTTTTCATCTGTTTTAAGATCTATAAATAGTCTTTTGAATTCTGGAAAAGCTAGCATTCGATAATGCTATGATAAGTCACGCTCTTAGCGAATTTCTGATTATGTTATAGAACTCTAATGGTGGGGATTATGTGTATTACTGTCATTTCCACTATCGTAGAAAGTAAAAAAGAGACTTGCTAGGCAAGTCTCAGTGATAAATTAAATCATTCAATAATTACTGGTTGAATTCCTCTTGCCCAAATTTGTATATTTGTTAATGAGGTATTTAGCTTTTGTGCTAATTCATTGAACCCATCTTCCTTGAGGTTTTCCTGTATATGTTGTCTGAGTTCTTCAGCAACCTCATAATTAGCCTCAATTAAAGGGTGATCTGTTGAATTACTTAAGCAATCCAAAAGGGTTTGTACTTCGGATTTGCACAACATACCTGTTCCCATTATTTGTATATCAAATGGAATAATTAACGAATGTTCAAATTCTGGATCTTCGGTTTCAACTGGAGTGTGACTAATTCTAGGTGAAGTTTCTGAGTGAAGGATTTTAGCGAGCTTATTTCGTCCTTCTTCAGTATTTAAATCTAATTCTTTGTTCTGCTCTAATATGTTTAGAATTGCTTTCATTATATGTCCCATTAATTAGTCATCCATATTCTAATAAATTTAGAATAATCGTACTGATTTTAAATAGGAAGTAGTTGTGGTGAATTAGGTGTGGAGTGTTGCGTAGCTGTCTATTCCAACCACCGCAGGAATGAAAAAGCACTCATGGAACTGGCTATTATAAAATTGTCTTTACTATTGTTTAGTTAGCTTTAATGCGGTGGTATTCCTCAATTTTTTGGTAGCATGTATAACAGACAATGCTTGCTCCGTGAAACTTCTTGAATTCAGCAGTAATGGAGCCTTCTTTTTCCCATATTTCTTCGCATTTATAGCACCAAGCCTGATTGCAATCTGAGATGTTTGTGTTATCGATAAAGCCGACTTGTTTGGTATCTATATTTAATAAATGGCGACAAATAAATGGGGAGTTTAAGTCTACATTATTAACATGGCAACAAGCGCATGATGTTTTGCTCTCTGAATCCATTTTATTTATCCCACTGAAATGCTTTACCCTAACAATAGAGTGGTTTTAATGCCTGCGCAAATAAGTCTTTTCCAATGGTGGCGCAGAAAAGTGTGGTTTGGTCATTTTCAAACTATCGCACTCGTGAGTATCGCACTGCTAAGTTCGATAACGTTAGTGGTCATTTCCACTATGGCAGGAAAGTAAATAACCTCTCTTAAACAGGAGAGGTTATTGATTGAGAAATTATGTATTTAGCTACATTACCGTCAATGTTATGGGTAGTGTTGCTGTTAAGGCACCAGAGAGAAGTGTTAGATCATTAGAGCTGCTTTCTCTAATGAAAATTTTGAATGTGAATGTTTGGTTTAAGCCATCACCTATGGTATTGGGCTGTACGTGTGTGTCCCAAAGAAACTCAGTGCCGTTGAAAAGGAAGAAATCGGCGTCACCGTCTGAATTAATGGCGTTATCGAGTGCAAAATTGTAGGAGGTGCCGTTGGTGCAGTTGATAGTGATATCTACTGTTGCGCCAGTGTCATAAGTGTTAAACATATCATAGCCCATGTAAAATTGTTGTGTGGCATTGGCTTTGATGTCATGCATGTTTAGTGTGCCTAGATCAACAGTCCCGATGGGAGATACGGTGCAGTTATCGGGCACGGTATTGTCAAAAGTTCCGGTGAGGGAAATGTTGAAATTATCGGTTTCCGCGTTAACAGAAAAACCTGTCATTAGTAATAGGGCAAAAATGCCTTGTGTAATTTTCATGGTCACACTCCTTGTGAAAGTAGTTTGTTTATTATTATAACTATACATAGACCCTCTTGGGGGTTGTATTGTATAACTGTCGTTTCCAATGACTATAAAAAGAGAGCCTGAAGGCTCTCTTAAATAGATTTTAACTTGTCTGGACGGGTAAGCTGAGGTTGTGTATCTCAACGCCAGGTTGCATACTGTCTTCGACGGTTAATTCAAAATCCCCATCATAATTTTGTAAATTAATGCAGTAGTGATCTACTTTAATGTGAAGGTCACAATCACTTTCAGATATGTGAACTTTCCTATTTTGGTGCTCACCAGTTGCATCATATATTTCAAAATCGGCATGTTTGTACATTTTAAGCTTATTAGGCTTATGAGATGTCTCATCAGGAATTGTTTGTGATGTTTCTGGCTTGGTTCCTTTTTCATTACTTATGATTATCTCCATTTCAAGCTCGGCCTTTAAAGCTTGTAGCATTCCTTGATTAATGATTGCATCAGGGTTTTCATTTAATAATGCAACGCAATCTTCTGCTGCTAAAGATTTTTCATATGTTGCAAGAGCCAGGATTAATGTAGTTAATTTTTGTTTGTTAAGCATTTTATGTCCAATGGTTAGTCTTCCATATTCTAATAAATTTAGAATAATCGTACTGAATTTAAATAGGAAGTAGTTGCGGTGAATAAGGTGGGAATTATGTGTATTACAGTCATTTCCAACCAGCGCTGGAAAGTAATTTACTTAATGAATGATTTTTTATTGCTTAAAATTTAAGTGGTGAGTTATTACAGTTATAAGCAGGTTAACGCACTACTTAATTCTACACTGAGAACTTAAATATTATGAGGAATTGATTAGATTTTGTCTGACGCTGATATTTAAACAATTATAATTTAGGTAAATACCATTCCTTGCAATTTCCGTTGTATTGCTGGCGAATAAATTCGCAGTATTCCTCTGGCTTCTCATATTTTAGAATCAATAGCTCGTGTAGATTTTTACATGCATAGACCATAAACTCTTTCATTTCTTTTTGTGTGATTAGGCTACCTACTTCATTGGTTAACTCGTGCACATGATCGTCCCCGTGAAGAGACTCGATAGGCCCATTCCTGAATGCGTATGAAACGATAGCATCGGCTTCCATTTTTAGTGCTTTATCTCTATCTATTTTTGTTATATTTGTCATGTACGGGAGTTTGAATGATGAATTATCTAATAAGTATAGGAGGTAGGCAAAAATAAGTGAGGGTGTGTTGTATCCGTATCCTTTCCAATGGCTACGGATCTTTATAGTGGTTTAATAAGTGGGTAATAATGCATGGATAGTAAACTCGTATGGATGTGTTGAGTGCTGCAAAGTTGTCTAATAACTGGCGCTAAAAGAAAAACCTCTCTAAATGAATAGTGAGGTTTTAGTGATGAATTAGTCTAGCTCTAATTCAGTTTCGTAATTTCGGGTCGAACGATCTAAGCATTCTGTGAACTCTATGTTTTCTTGAGTACATAAATGTTGGAGATTACAGAGAAGATCTGATATTTGAGTATCGAGCTCTTCACCTTCTAATCCTGTTTCAGTAGAAAAAGTGTCAAGTGCACTATTTGCCCATTTTGCTCTTTGCGTATTTGTTGTCATGTTAAGTCCTAGTAATAGTCAGTACCCTATTCTCTCTGAAAATAGTAAAAGTAGTGTCTGATAGTAAATAGAGTTTAACTGGGGATAATGTTGGGATTATGTGGTTCACAGTCTTTTCCAATCAAGGATTATATGTAAATGCTGGCGAGGTTGGAATTGTCTAGAAACACTAAACGAAAGAAAACCCAACTAAGTTGGGTTTAATGTTGTCATTATTTATGATTTAACTTCCATACTTTTAACTTGAAGTCTGAAGCTTTCAATTTCATTTACTTCACTGTTAGATAATTTTGAGGGGTTAATTCCTAATAAGCCCTTAACAGTCCTATCAATAATCTCTTTATTATCAATTGCGTTTGATACGCTGGGTGTAATCTCTTGTTCAAGAATGAAATCTCTAATGAAAACTTCTTGCGCGGGATCTTTTTCAAAGTCGGAGCTTGTGCCATGTAGCACTATCTTGTTGTTTTCTACAGCATAAGCATCAAATTGGTCTGGTAGTACGTAATCAGTGATAAATTCCTCTTTATCACCGATTGTTTCGAATCCTTGTGTAATTAAAAACAAGATGAATTTTACGGTATTTCTTGGTTTATCATCTTCTTTAAACTTGAACTCTTTTGGTAGTGTGTTGGTTTTCATAACAGTGGTATCCTCATTTGTTAAAAATTATGGTCTCGCAGATAATTAGCGCCTTGATTAGGTGATTGTCAATGGAGATAGAGTGTGAGGATATTTGTTGGAGTGTTGCGCAGGCGTCATTTCCAATGGTGGTGCAGAAAGGTGTGGTTTGGTCATTTTCAAACTATCGCACTCGTGAGTATCGCACTGCTAAGTTCGATAACGTTAGTGGTCATTTCCCACCATCGCTGTGAAGAAATTTCATGTTCGGTGAACATGAAACGCAGTTAGAGGCGAAAAGGTAAATACGTAGAGTTTTAGAACATGTGCGTGAAGAAGATGATGTATGTTGTATCGATGTTAGAAGATGTTCAACCTTAAATGGTCAGTCTGAGAGCATTCATTCTTAATAAGTTGTTGTCTTCGTTCATCTCTGCTGATTTTGATGACTGACTTAGCAAGCATTAACAGCATGAGTTCACAATAGCTTATCATTGGTAGTGATGCAATCGGATTTTGTAATTATAGTCACTTCCAATTATGGTTGGAAAGTAAAAACCCATCATTATGGATGGGTTAGTTTTTATTTTTTAAATAAGCGGTATAGTTTGTTTAAAAAACAAATCTGCTAATTTAATTTTTGATTTGTCTACTTTGAAGGATTTGTAATTCTCCGAAAACCATTTTAAAGCGCCATCTGAAGTGGTCGACTTTCCGACAACGTACATGTGTTCGCCAGTAGCGCCATCTTTGTGGTTGTTCTTTTGTAATCTGTATGAGAAATGCAGGTGTTCGTCTGCATCAAAATCACGTTCAACTCTTAAGATTAGGTTTACTTGTTCAGTCCCATTATTTGTAGAGTATTCAGAAAGAACTAGTCCAATAATCCAATAATGTTTGAGGTCTTGGGTGTGGTTAATTGAGTCATACTCAAGTTTTCCTATTTGATCGTTGTTCTTATGTAAGAACTCTTCTAGTAGTTCATCTGTTAAATTCATATGTTTGTCCTTAGTATTAATGTTATGCCCTGATTATTTAGAGCGTTATTAGTCAATAATAAGTAAGAACGCTATTGGGTGAAGTTTGGCCGGATTGTTGCGTAGGTTTCATTTCCAATTACGCAGCCTGCGGAATATTGTATGTATTGAACAACGTGGTCGTTCCCAATGGCGCTGAGTTTACGAAATAGATGGATTATAATTGTTGGTATTTCGGTAACAGGATTAATAGGTGTTCGATAGATGCTTGTAGGCATTGCCAATCATCTAATTTGATGTTGTAAATGACTAGATTGTTGATTTGCAG
>Ga0105359_10000956_pt1 | contig 24403 bp, 20 predicted proteins | sample GOMGulsemesocosm_6_FD_83659 | JGI IMG/M metagenome (GOLD analysis project Ga0105359, IMG submission 83659) | Methane-oxidizing microbial communities from mesocosms in the Gulf of Mexico - GOM8C Gulf of Mexico | ecosystem: Environmental > Aquatic > Marine > Cold seeps | place: Gulf of Mexico...
CTATTGCTGGGGATCTTGTTAAGAAGAGCTATAGCGAAGCGCATTTTGAGAAAAAGCGTGGTCAGGTCGTCGCTTATGAACAAGTCAGTTTATTCGGTGTGGTGATTGTGGCCAAACGTAAAGTGGATTACAGTCCAATTGACGCTAAAGAGTCACGAGAACTCTTTATTCGCCAAGGTTTAGTCGAAGGGCAGTTAGCATCAAATATTTCATTTTATCGTCATAACCTGAACTTGGTTTCACAGGTTGAAGATTTAGAGCACAAATCCCGTCGCCGAGATATATTAGTGGACGATAACGATCTGTATTTATTTTATGACGAAGCACTGCCCCAACATATCGTTAATGAAGTGCAATTAAATACGTGGTGGCGCAAAGACGGCAAAAAAACACCCAAAGCCCTTGAGTTTGATGTTAATCAGCTCATGCGTGATAGCGCTGGTGATGTGAGCAAAAATGACTTCCCTGATACTTGGCAGCAAAATAATCTCACATTTAGGATTAGTTATAATTTTGAACCGGGTCAAGTTGACGACGGCGTGAGCATCCACATCCCTATTGAGCTGCTTAATCAAGTAGAGAACATCGATTTTGATTGGCAAGTTAATGGCTTGCGTGAAGAAAAAATAATCGCGCTGATAAAGTCTTTACCCAAAGCAATTCGCCGCAACTTCGTGCCAGCGCCGAATTATGCACAGGCCTGTATAGACGCAATGCCTGTGATGCAATCTTCGTTACTAGAAGCCATGAGCAAACAGCTATTACGTATGTCTGGTATTCGAATTGACCAAGAGTCATGGGATTTTTCACAGCTGACGCCGCACACCTTAATCAACTTTAAAATAGAAGAGACTTTAAAAGGACGCAAAAATAAGCTGATCGATCAAGGGCGCGATCTAGCGGCATTACAAGATAAGCTAGGGGATAAAATTGCACAGTCCTTAGTGAAAGTGGCAGATGATGGCATTGAGAAGAAAAATTTAACCCAGTGGGATTTTGGTGAATTACCACTGAGCTTTACCAGCAAACGTGGCCAGTTTGAAGTTAAAGCCTACCCGGGTTTAGTCGCTAATAAGTCAGATGTAGAAATCAAACTATTTGATAGCATAGAGCAAGCTAAAGCCGAAACAAGCTTAGGTTTAAGAAAATTGTTGCTGTTAAATGTGCCATCTCCTATCGCTCATATGCAGCGAACGCTACCTAATAAAGCGAAACTTAGCCTGTATTATCACGGATTTGGTCAGCTAAACGTGTTAATTGACGATATAATTAGCGCCGCAGTTGATGTAATCATCACTGAAAGTGGCTTAGATGTTAGGTGTGAATCACAGTTCACAACTTTAAAAGATCGCGTGCGTAGCGATCTCGCAGACACTGTGGTAAAAGTAGCCGAATCAGTTGAGCAGTGTTTAAGTGCTTACAATCAAATTAATAAAAAACTTAAAGGCAAGGTGGGCTTAGAAATGATCATGGCTCATGGTGATATTAAGTCGCAGTTAGAAAAACTAGTCTTCAAAGGGTTTGTGACTGATCTAGGGTTTGATCGATTAGGGCATTTACACCGGTACTTACAAGCCATTATTAAACGCTTAGAAAAACTGATTATAGATGTTAATAAAGACCGATTATCTATGCTGAGCGTAGGGCGGGTAGCAAGTGATTATGTTGCCTTGGTTAATCAGTTACCAAAGCGTGCTAAAACGCCGGGGCAATTAACCGACATTAGATGGATGATAGAAGAACTTCGTGTATCACTATTCGCTCAGACCTTGGGTACACAATATCCAGTATCAGAAAAAAGAGTATCGAATGCCATTAACGATTATAAAAAAAAAAATTAAGGAAGGCCAATGACCGTATCAAGAATAATTTTAACCACAGCAATGACTATATTTATGACGTTAAGCGCAGGGGCTGCTACTGCTAAATCCCTTAAAGTAGGGGACGATGCTCCTAATTTTTCAATGAAAGCCACCGATGGAAAAACTTATACGTTAGCCAATTATAAAAATAGGCAGGCTGTTGTATTGGCATGGTATCCAATGGCTAATACCCGTGGCTGTACTATTGAATGTTTGTCTTTAGTTAAAGATGGCGCGCTTATTAGGGAATTTGTCGTGAGTTATTTCATGGCCAGCGTTGACCCATTGGAAGATAACTTAGACTTTGCTAAAAAGACTAAAGCAGACTTCCCTATGTTGAGCGATCCCACTAAAGCTGCAGCCGAAGCATATGATGTGATGAGTTTTATGGGCTTTGCGAAACGCGTTACCTTCTATATTGATAAGAGCGGAAAAATAGCAAAAATTGACCGTGATATTAATCCTGAAAATGCCGCTAAAGACATGGTTGAACATTTAAAATCAATTGGTTTAAAACCAAGAAAATAACACAACAATGTGATTATAGATTATTAATTCTTATCACGTTAATTAAAGGGCTGCTCCGTAAAAAGGGCGGCCCTTTTGGTTTCTTATTTGCCATTTATTGTAAGCACAACGGGTCATATGATTGATAGAAATGGCATAATTGAAGTGATAAACGGCCAAGAGGCTTTTAGATAAAACCTTGCATATTAGTATATTAGGGTATAATTTATGTGCAGTTAAAAAATAGCACACTGGATGTCTAAAGGTGAGTCAAGTCAATGCACCGTATTCGTTTTAGATACGGCTAAAAGCATCGACTAAACAACATTATAATTATAAAAACTTGTTATAAACAAAGGGAATTGTACGATGAACTTAAAATCTAAAGAAGAATTAGCCTTTATTGTGCTTAGAGTGATGGTCGCCATCATAATAGCAACCCACGGTTGGCACCGATTTTTATCTGGTGGATACGAGCCCTTTGGTGGCTGGTTATCGAGTCAGGGATTTCCATTTGGTTTGGCCATTGCATGGGGCATTACACTTTTTGAAATTGTTGGCTCTCCTTTACTAGCGCTCGGTAAAAAACTTCCATATCTCTGTGCTACTTACATTGTTATATACTTAACTGGCGTATTCATGGTGCACTTACCTAATGGCTGGTTTGTTGTGGGCTCGGGCACTAATGGTGTTGAATATAGTTTGTTATTAATTGTCTCGCTATTTTGTATCGGCTACCCGCAGTATAAGAAATCCAACAATAGCATCAGTTCGTAAACGGAAATTGAATATGTGCAGCAGCTCATTTGTTTCATTAGCGTTTAGCAGCTGCACATATGTAAAAATAAAATAGGGAAGGCCTCGCCAACTATTGATTCATATTTGGTTTGCTATACCATAGCGTCATCTCAAACAAAGCGAGCAATTTATGAATACTCAAGAACAAAAACCTCACGTACATGGTCCTGATTGTCAACATCACCACCATGAACCTCAATCACCAGTTGTGCGTGATGGCGACAAAATTGGTCGTAACGATCCTTGTGTTTGCGGCAGCGAAAAAAAGTTTAAAAAGTGTTGCGGTAAATAATCTAACTACTGACTTTTTAACAAAATACGTGCTTATGCTAATAATGTTTATGGTTATTAGTTTAAGCACGGTTTTAGCAACCAGAGTTAAAAGTAATATTGAATATTCCTTCCAATATCAATCGCATTATTATCGACTGATCGTTATAATCTCGCCACTTAATTTACTTACAGCCTTCTATGTTATCTTGCTATCAACAACGTCTTGAAAATGGCGAATTGTCTGCCGATGTTATTCAGCAAAACGCCGTTGAACAATTGGTTATGCGTCAACATGCACTAAAAACAAAAGGGTCAACGCGTGGGCTCTATTTACACGGCCGAGTAGGGCGCGGTAAAACCCTCTTAATGGACATGTTTTTTGACACCTTGAAAACTGATCGTAAAATCAGACTGCATTTCCATCATTTCATGTATTTGCTTCATCAAAAGCTCAATGCCATTCAAGGGCAAGTTAACCCATTGTTGCAGATAGCCAGTGAACTGGCAAAGCAGGTTGATGTTGTGTGCTTTGATGAATTTTTTGTTAATGATATTGCCGATGCCATGTTATTAGGGGGTGTGTTTAATGCGCTGCACCAACACAATATTATGATTGTTACTACGTCTAATACAGCACCAGATAACTTGTATGAAGGCGGTTTAGCCAGGGACAGGTTTACACCAACCATTGCGCTTATCAAAGAACATTTAACCTATTTCTCCCTTGATGGGGACGTCGACTATCGCACAACGTTCACCCAATATAAGCCATTATATTTTATTAATAACGTGCAAAAATTTGAACAAGAACTTGCTCTATTGGGTGTCGCTGAAAACGAACAGACTATTCGTATTTTACACCGTGACATTACGGTTAAGGGACAGCATAATAAAGCACTGTGGTTCGATTTTATGACATTGTGTGACGGGCCGCGAAGCCAAAATGATTATATTCATTTAGCCGATAGTTTTGACATACTTTTCATTAGCGACGTTGTTCAATTAGGCGGAAAAGTCGTGATAAACCCAATGACTAAAGGCACTGAAGATGGCGATACTAATTATTTAATCACACCTGCTTCACCGATTGAAGTCGGCCAGTTAGATGATTGTGCGAGGCGCTTCATCGCACTTGTTGATGAGTTTTATGACAGGCAAAAACTCCTGATCATTAACGCCCCCTGTGCTTTAGAGACGCTTTATCAAGGTGGCCGTGTGGCCAAGGCGTTTGAACGCACTGTGAGCCGCTTAACAGAAATGCAGAGTGTTGATTATCAAGCTAAAGTTGGCGATGCCCATCATGTACACAGCATCTCATTGATGAATGCTTTGTAGGCGAATTAACTAGGTACTCAATTACACTTATTTACATCTTTTTCATCCCTTTTTAAGTTTGACCTGCATATAATGCGCGTCTAAATGATTGAAATATAGATGTTAAGGAAGTACGAATGAAATCGGCAGTTATATTAATGTGCCTAACACTTGTAGCATGTGGTGGCTCGTCAACAAGCGAAGATACAATCAAGGAAGTTAATCGATTCCCTGTCATAGAACTGGCTGATACTAAACTTCTCGTCAGCGGTAAATCATTGACGTTATCACCAACAGTTTCTGATCCTGACGGTGATACGTTGACCTACGAATGGCATGTTGGCGATGCGGAAATTACCGTTGATGACACCACCATATTAAGCGCAACATTTGATTTTCCTGTCGCTGACGATGATAGAACCTATACAATTACCCTGAATGTAACCGATGTTAAAGGGAATAAAAGTCAGCAAGTAGTTTCAGTGCTAGTTAAAGCTTCAGTCAAAATAAATAGAGCGCCAGTAATCACACTTCCAGCAACGCAAGTGGTGAAAAGTGAACAATCTGTCGTATTTAGCCCAAAAGTAGATGATTTAGAAAACGATGTGCTAAGCATTAGTTGGTCTTCCGATAGCGAAGACGTTACTTTCTCAGATAAATCAATTTTAGCACCAACTGTTACCTTCCCTAAAACCGATGTAACACAACAAGTGATACTAACCATCAGTGTTATTGATATCGCGGATAATACAACAGCGCAAGATATTGTAATCAGTATTGAACCCAAATCGACAGTACCGATAGACAATCCTCCTTTGTTGGCTATCACAAATGTGCCTTCTGGGTCATCAGGTGAAAACATTGAGGTGAAAGCGACTGTCATATCCAGTTATGCCATCGAAGAAGCGGTGTGGACCTTCAATGATAATGAGATAGTAGTTGATGAATTCACTGAATTAAACACCAATGAATACGAAATAGTGTTTACCAGTATGTTACCAAACGTTGATGTTTTTACCTCTATGCCTATTTCTTTAGAAGTGACGACAAATAATGAGCAGAAAGCCTCAATAAGTGAAGCCGTGTCAGTCTCTTCTAATTTAACCCCCTCATTAACGATTTCACTGCCAAACAAGATTGAAATTGATGAAAGTCAAACGAAGACAATCACCCCTACAATTGCAAATACACACAGTATCGATAGTTATTCATGGCGTTGGTTAACTTCCACTAAGTCTCAGTTATTAAATAATGCAATGTTAACACCAACTATAATTTCAGCAGATGTTGTTGAAGATATTAAGACGATATTAGAATTAACCGTGACTATGGGAGATGTGGTTAAAAAAATTGAAACAGAGGTAGTTGTTAAAAATGATATAGATCCAATAACTATCACATTATCATTATCTAGAGTCATCGCTGTAGAAGGGCATGATGTGGAAATAAATGTTGTCACGAATAATGAAAATGATATTGCCTCTGCAACATGGATTTTTGAAGGGTTTGATAACATTAGCAGTGTTGAGGAAAAAACTAAGCTTAATTTTACAGTGCCCAAAGTTTTCAATAGTACCGTTATTTCTGTGATTTATACTGCACTGTTAAATGATGGAAGCAAGATCGTAAAAAATTCGACAGTATCAGTGATGGGGGAAGCAGCCGTACGTAATAGCATAGTCATACGGGCGCCAGATGTTACACCAGAGATTTACAATGCAATTCCTTATATAATGCCAATATTACTTGAAGATGAGTTAAGTATTATTGATAGCATCGAAGTAGCTCAACCGTTCACGGTAAACACATTTAAGCCCATCGGTATTTCTCGCACTAGTCAATTAGTGACCTTGACGTTAGAAACTAATACCATTTTGTTTGATCATTATGATTTCATGAATTTACAGTTGAAAGTGGGAAGTTTAGTTATTGATTTTCCAATCACTTTATCAATGAAGGGGAATTAATAGCAAGGAGAGCAGTAGGCTCGTGAGAGCGAGCCTACTGTTTACAATCGTTTAAAGTGTAATAAAATCGCCTGCCAAATATGCTCCGCAATAGCCAACGGTGTAAGCAATTAACAGATAAAAACTCATTTTTAAATAGCTGGTAAAGGTAAGTTCTTTAACCTTACTCATAGCAATAATACCTGCAGCAGAACCAATAATTAACATTGAACCACCCACGCCGGTCGCATAAGTAAACGCAAGCCACTGACGTGCATCCATTGCTATTTCTGCTTTTAATAACGCTGCTGTTAATGGAACATTGTCCACTAGGGCCGACAACATTCCCATAATATAATTAGCATAAGTTGGCTCAATCAATTCATATAAACGGGTAAATTGGGCTAACACACCCACTTCTTTGAGGGCACCTACGAGTAATAAAACGCCAACAAAAAATAACAAGGTATCGTATTCAATTTCACGAATGTAATCGATTATCTTTTTATTCACATCTTTTTTACGCATTAAAAACTGAGCGACCAAGAACATAAATGATAAACCGAATAAGAAGGTTAATACTGGCGGCACGCGATACAAGGCGCTCAGCAGCAAAGTACTTAATATGGTACTTAAGAAGATCACAGCAATGGTGATATCTGTTTTTTCAATGGGACGAGTGGCAATCTTTTCAAAGGTTAGCGTGCCATTCATGCCAATGGCTAACAATGAAGCGAGAACTAACACACTAAACGCCGCTGGGATGATCAGTAATAACAAGTTCGCAATAGTGACCTTATCAGCCAAGAAAATCATTAATGTGGTTACATCCCCTGTAATGAGTGAAACTCCGCCAGAGTTCACTGCAAAAATGATTAACGTTGCGTATTTGATACGTTTTTTTGCATCGAGTTTTAATGACATGATGACTGCAAGTGAAATAAGCGTAGCGGTAATATTGTCTGAAATTGATGAGAAGAAAAATGCAAATAATCCCACTAAAAACATCAACTTCTTTTCAGTTATTTGAGTCGGCATGACCTTATGCACTAAATTTTGAATAAAGCCTTTTGAGTTTAGATAGGCAACAAAAGTCATGGCTGCCATTAAGAAAAGCCACAGAGTAGCGATTTCTAAAATATTATGGTCGAGCTTGTGTTGAATCGCTGCACTGGTTTGCTGACCATAGGGCGTGACGAAAATGATTATCCAACACAGGGTTCCAAAAAACAGCGTTGTTTTAGCCTTGTTAACATGAATAATATCTTCGATGACAATGAGTACGAACGCTAGGGCGATAAGCGTCAAAATTACAGCAGAAACCATGGTGCTCAATAACCTTATATAGTGAGTTGATGGGGGGATGTAGTTAAAATCGCGCGCAGTATAAACCCATTGTTGGCAATGAACAATCGGTTTGTCTATCACAAATAAATATAGTGTTCATAGATTAATTATATGTAGATTTTTGATGTTGCGTTATCAATTTACCTCACAAATCAGTGGCCAAAACAGCAGGCTGTTTATCGGACTATTTAGTTAACGCAAAGATACATATAACCAGTAGTTGACTTGTTTGGCTGTTGCATTAGGCTTGCTGTAATTAATCTAATAATTAGAGGGATCCTATGAAATATTCTCCTTTGGGTGACAGTGGTTTAGCTGTATCAAGAGTCTGCTTGGGCAGCATGACATGGGGTGTCCAAAATAATCAAAACGACGCCGACCAACAACTCGACTATGCCTTAACACAAGGTGTTAACTTTGTGGATACTGCCGAAATGTATGCGATTCCGCCAAGGGCCGAAACATACGGTAAAACCGAACAGATTATTGGTGACTGGCTCAGGCGCCACCCCCACAAGCGAAAAGATATCGTGTTGGCCACTAAAATCGCTGGGCCTGGGTTCTCTTATATTAGAGATGGTGCGCCAATCACTGGTGATAATGTTGTTAAAGCCGTTGATGCTTCTTTAAAACGTTTGAATACCGACAATATAGACCTTTACCAACTTCACTGGCCAAATCGTGCTATCCCACATTTTGGTAACCAATGGCCAAACGCCATGGCTTTCGCCGGTCAGGATGCGCCAAATCAAGTGCAGCAAAAACTCGATATATTGGATGGTTTAGCTCGGTGTGTGCAAAGTGGTAAAATTAACCACTGTGGTCTATCCGATGATACGCCATGGGGCATCAGTCAATATTTACGTTTAAGCGAGCAACATGACTTACCTAAAATGGTATCAATTCAAAATGAATTTAGTTTGCTGCACGCTAAAGATTGGCCTTATCTCATCGAACAATGTGTTAACGAGAATATCGCATACTTGCCTTGGTCGCCACTTGGCACTGGTGCGCTTAGTGGTAAATATTTAGGCGGCGCCCGTCCGGATGGTAGTCGCTGGACATTAATGCAGCGCAATGGATTATTTAGAGATACTGATAATACGCAACTTGCCGTAGCTGCATATGTTGAGGTAGCCAAACACCACGCTATTTCTCCTGTTCAACTTGCATTAGGATGGTGTAATCAAGTCAGCGGGGTGACTTCAAGTATCATTGGCGCAACATCTATAGCCCAACTAAAAGAAAATATTGCCGCTTTTGAGCAGCCATTGTCACAAGAGGTGTTAGCTGACACAGCCAAAGTTTTTAAAAGGTACCCAAGCCCATTTTGAGTTGACTAACTAAAGAAGTTGATGAGATGAGTTGCCACGGCTTGTGGTGACTCAAGTGGGCTCATATGACCACAATCCTCAATTATATCCAAGGGAATGTGACTAGATGTTAATTCATGTCGTAAAGTTGCAATATCAACCAAATTATCATCACTGCCAATGACAAACTTTATCGTTATGGGTAAAGACTTTAAGGCAGGTAATAAATTAATGCGCCGTGAGGTGCTTGCGAGTTGGTCAATTAACATAGCTTTGCCACCGCGTTTATCCATAGCGCTAATGGTGTTAATAATTGATGTGTTGTTATGATTGGTGTGACTCATTAAATGGTGAATGCGTTTAATTGGCATACCACCATATTTATGACGGCTTAAATAATCGAGAGTTTGTTCTCGAGTGATAAGTTCATCATCAGGCAGGGCATGGGGCGCATTGGCTAATACTAATAATTTATTACATTGATCAGGATAGGTCGCCGCATAAAGAGCACTTAAATAGCCTCCTAAGGAAAATCCAACTAAGTTCACATCGCTATGAGGTAACTGTAAATGTAGTTTTTGGACAATGGCATGGGGGCTTTCACCTTGTGGTAAAACAATGGCATGGTGTTCAAAATGTTCAGGTAATAACGAAAATACCGCTTGCCACAATTGCTCATCGCACTGTGTGCCTGGTAAAAAGTACAGCGGTATTTTATTCATGTTGATGTCCTAAAAAGAGCAGCTTCCGCCATTTTTTGCATAATAATTCTGATGATACTCTTCGGCTTTATGAAAAGTAGTTGCAGCAGTAACTTCGGTCACTATTTTACGACCACCAAAACGATTTTCTTGATCTAAAGAGCTTATCATTTCGTTAGCTAAGGATTGCTGTAAATCGTTGTGAAAGAATACCGCACTTCTATATTGACTACCAATATCAACGCCTTGTTGATTTAATTGTGTTGGGTTGTGATTGGAAAAAAAGATGGTTAACAGTTGTTCGTAACTAATCTTATTCTCATCAAAACTAACCTGAACAACTTCCGCATGGCCAGTGGTTCCTGTGCAGACTTCTTTATAGGTGGCTGCGTCGTTATCACCACCTTCGTAACCAGAAAAGGCCTCAATAACGCCTGCTTGCTGACGAAATAGTGCTTCCACTCCCCAAAAACACCCACCGCCAAATGTAGCTAACTGCATAATATCAACCTCAATTCGTTTAGATGTCTAGAAGTCTACAATTGAAATTTAGAGAGGTAAAGTAAAATTTCGTTTTAGGATTTTAATTACATTGTTATACAGTTATCTTTTTGATAGTTGGGTTGAAATAATGGTCAGTAAATTATTCTATTTTGTTAACAGTTAGGGGAAGGTTTTAATAATTTTTTTCTGTTTATCAGAGACTCTTATGAAATTTTTTGTACTATGCTTAATTAGTATAATATTTACAGTTATTTAAACCATTTTTATTTGTCTATTAATCTTTATGACGGAGTTACCCATTGATTAATCCCCACCTGAAAGCCTGTTTTTTTAGATTATTTATGGCAACTTTTTTATTAATAAATACATTTATATTCCATCCAGCCTTTGCCCAAAAGGTACATTACAATTTCAAAAACATCTCATTAGAACAGGGATTACTAAATGGTTGGGTAATCGATGTTTTACAGGATAAGCAGGGCTTGATCTGGGTTGGTACGCAAAATGGTTTATATCGATATGATGGTTATCAATTTAAAGTATTTAAAAATGATCCAGAGCTCTCATCTTCTTTACCCAGTAATTACGTGCAAAATCTGTTTCAAGATAAAGAGGGAACCTTGTGGGTCAGTATTAGAGGCGGTGGCTTTTCTCGATACAATTCAAAAACAGAAACATTTACGAACTACCGTCATGATCCTGATAATGCTAATAGTTTGAGTTATGATAGAGTTTTTTCGATTATCGCAGATAACGATGGCATTCTTTGGATCGGAACATCCGGCGGTGGATTGAATCGTTTTGACCCAACTACAACTACCTTTACTCATTATAAACATGATAAACAAAAAATTGATTCAATAAGTTCTGATAACATAATGACTTTGCTAGAAGATAGCTTTGGTGCTATTTGGGTCGGAACAAAAGGGGTAGGACTAAATAAATTTGATAAACACAAAGGTACATTTAACCGTTTTCTTCACGATAAAAGTAACCCTAATAGTTTAAGTGATAATAATATTAGCAGTATTATGGAAGACTCAAATAATACACTTTGGGTTGGAACCTTTACTGGAGGTCTAAATCGCTTCGACCGTCAGAAAAAATCTTTCAAGCACTTTAAACATGATAAACACAATCCTAACAGTATAGGTAGTAATGTAATTATTGATCTTTTTGAAGATAATTCAAAAGTACTCTGGGTAGGCACTAGATATGGTGGTTTAAACCGGTTTGATAGAGAAAGTGAAAAATTTATTCGCTATCAACATGACCTTCTAGATAAATATAGTGTGGCAGATGATGATATATTCGCAATTACACAAGATAAAAATGGACTGATTTGGCTAGGATTATTTGGCAGTGGATTAGCAAAATTTGACCCCAAAAGTGAAAGTTTCGGATTAGTAAAACATGATGGGAACGATCCGAATAGCTTATCTGATGGACAGATTCATGCAATTTTTAAAGACAAAGCAGGCATTATTTGGATTGGTAAAGACACCGGTCTTAATCGTTATGATCCCCAAACGGGAATGTTTAAACACTATCAACATACCCTGAGCAATGCTGCAAGTGTAAGCAGCAATGATATTTGGGCAATTTTGGAAGATTCTGAGGGAACGTTATGGATTGGCACATCTAACGGCCTTAATGAATTTAACCGAAAGAGCGATACTTTTGTTCGTTTTCATCATGATCCAGATAATCAAAATAGTATTAGTGGAAAGCATGTTACCGCAATTGAGCAGGGGGAACAGGGTAATATATGGGTCGCAACTCGTAATGGCCTCAATAATTATAATGTTCACACAAGAAAATTTACTCATTTTATGCACTCGCCTGATATTGAAACTAGCTTGAGTAGTAATGATGTATATGCTTTACATCTAGGTGTTGATAACAACCTTTGGGTTGGAACAAGTGTTGGTTTAAATCGGTTTAACAAAATAGACAAATCCTTCACTCGTTATGTTTATAATCCAAAGAACCCAAATAGTCTTAGTCATAATTCTGTTCATTCGATAGCAGAGGATTCTGTGGGTAATTTATGGATTGCTACGCCTAGTGGCATCAATAAATTACCTCCCAAAAGTAATGCTTTTAAGCACTACAGGAAAAAGAATGGGCTAGCCTCTGAGAGAATCAATAGTGTGTTCGTTGATAGCAATGACCATGTTTGGGTTGGTGGCGGCGGGGTTGCTAAATTAGTCCCACAATCGGGGATAATCACCACTATGATAGGGGAAGAAGCGCATTGCAGCTCAAATTATAATGGTTCTTTTCAAGGGGCTGATGGGCAATTGTTTTTCGGAACTAAGGGATATTGTACTTTCTATCCCAACGTAGTTATTCAGGAAAGTAAGGCTCCTGTTGTGATGTTTACTGATTTTAAATTACTGAATAAAAGCGTTGTTGTTAATAAAAATTCATCTGAAAAGGATAAAAAAACGCCACTCACTCAAGTAATCAATGAAACAACAGAACTTACATTAGACTATAACGATAATATATTTTCATTCGAATTTTCTGCTCTTCATTACAATAACCCCAAGAAAAATCAGTACAAATATATGCTTGAAGGTTTCAATCAAGATTGGGTAGAAACCGAAGTTGATAACCGCCGAGCCACCTACACAAATTTACCTGCCGGAGAATATATATTCAAAGTCAAGGTAAGCAATAATAGTGGAAAGTGGAGCGAAGCTCGAGAAATTAAATTAACCATTTTACCCGCCCCTTGGCGAAGTCGGTGGGCATATACGATGTATACAATGCTAATATTGGCCATTATATATCTGTTTATTCGAATTCAACGTAAAAAAGTGTTGCATGAACGCAAAGTCAACGCGAAATTGAAGCGACTAGATCGGCTTAAAGATGAGTTTTTAGCGAATACATCACACGAATTACGTACTCCATTGAATGGAGTCATTGGCTTAACACAGTCTTTAATTGATGGGATAGCAGGTCAGTTACCAAAAAAAGCATATCATAACCTTACTATGGTCGTTGCGAGTGGTAGGCGTTTGACCAACATGGTTAATGATATTTTAGATTACTCAAAACTAAAAAATCATGCGTTACAATTAAATCTTCAGCCAATCGATGTTCATGCTGTGAGTAAGGTGGTGATAACATTGTCTCAACCTCTACTTGGCGATAAGAATGTTCAATTAGTTAATAATATCCCCAGTGATTTACCCGCAATTTATGCTGATGAAGCTAGATTAGAGCAGATATTTTATAATCTAATTGGTAACGCTATCAAGTTTACTCATAAAGGAAGCGTAACCCTGTCCGCAAAGTAATCAATGGCGTAGTTAGTATAAGTATTAAGGATACAGGCATAGGTATTGCTGAGGAACATCTTGATATTATATTTAAATCTTTTGAACAATTGGAAAGCAATGCGACTCGCGCATACAGTGGAACTGGTTTGGGTCTGGCAGTGACTAAGCAACTTATTGATTTGCATGATAGTCAAATATTGGTGACATCAGAAGTTGGTGCGGGAAGTACATTTACATTTTGCATAGCTATCGTATCAGATCAAACTGATTGTCCTAGTGTGAACAAAAGCGGACAAGATCCAATAGAAGAGCTAGAACAATTGAATAATGATCTGGAAACAGATCATCTACAACGGATCATATTACCTTCTGCTGAAAATACTATTAGTGCTCGTAAATTTAGAATATTACTTGTTGATGATGATCCTGTTAATTTACAAGTATTAAATGATTATCTCTCCATGCAAAACTATGAACTCTTTGAGGCGGATAACGGCGTGAGTGCATTAGAGTTAATAAAAACAAGTGAGCCCTTTGATCTTGTGTTACTTGATATTATGATGCCCAAAACGACAGGTTTTGAGGTTTGTCATGAGATAAGACAGAAGTACTCTATGCAGGAATTACCTATTATATTTTTGACAGCGAAGAACCAAGTTGAAGACTTAATACACGGATTTCAGCTTGAGGCTAACGACTTTTTGAGTAAACCTGTGTCAAGCCATGAATTGATAACTCGAGTAAAAACCCACCTGAACTTAGTCGACATACATCGTCATTTAGAAGCTAAAGTCGCTGAACGCACGCAGCAATTAGAAAAGGTCAATAAAGAGTTAAATAATGCTAATGATGCATTAGAGCAAATAAGTTTAACTGATCAACTCACAGGCTTACATAATCGACACTTTTTAAGTAAATATATTGATAAGGATATTGTTCATGTACTTAGAAAGCATAAATACTTTAACAGTAGGACGAACATGCCACGTCTTGAAAATTCAGAACATATTTTATACCTTGTAGATTTAGATCACTTTAAAGAAGTTAATGATTCTTATGGACATAGCGCTGGTGATCTTGTGCTGCAAGACATAAAACTGATTATTGAAAAAGTATTTAGAGAAAGTGATCACTTTATTCGCTGGGGGGGAGAAGAGTTCTTAATCATCTCCCGATTCACAGATAGAAATAATGCAGTAGTTTTGGCAGAACGACTAAGGCACGCTTTTGAAGGCCATGAATTTGATATTGGGGAAGGTAAAATTCTTAAGAAAACATGCTCAATTGTTTTTTCTGTTTACCCATTTAAGAGCACAGCACCAGAAATTGTTGATTGGACGCAAGTAATCGACATTGCCGATCATTGTTTATATGCAGCGAAAAATTCGAGTCGAAATGCATGGGTAGGATTGGAGAGTACTTACCATTGTAATGATAATGAAATAATGGAGCGAATAAATCGTAATACAGCTAAATTAATTGAAGATAATGAACTATGCGTGCAAAGCTCTATTGGTGAATATTCCGCTATCATATGGGAAAATAAGTTATAACATACAAGTTTATATACATTTACATCTCGTTACAAACATCTATTGTAGCTTGCAATATTGTTTAGATTCAATTTGATAGAATTAAATTTTTGAATAGTCGATTATATAATTATGTTTAAAGTTGTTTTGTATGTTCTCTTTCTATTTTCTGTGAATGTTATGGCAAACACAGGCGTTAAAGAAATAGCCATTACCTTTGATGATTCCCCTCGAGCAGCAACGGGGTATTTTTCAGGACCGCAACGTGCGTCAACCTTAACCTCAACATTAAAGGCGCATAATATTGAGCAAGTGGCATTTTTTTCTGTGAGTAGTAGGCTCGATAAGGAAGGATTAACAAGGTTAAAAACATATGCCGACGCAGGTCATATCATCGCAAATCATACTCACTCTCATCCGGATTTTAATAAACTATCCCTTAAGCAGTATCAAGATGATTTTACATTAGCGCATGAGGCGCTTAACGGGATGCATGGCTTTGAGCCTTATTTTCGTTTCCCTTACCTTAGAGAAGGCAATACCCTAAAAAAACGCGATGGTATGCGCAAAACATTACAACAATTGGATTATACCAATGCTTACATCACGCTAAATAATTATGATTGGTTTATCGAAAACCTCTTTCAAGAAGCTGTAAAGTCTAATCACAAAATTGACATGAACAAGATGCGTGATTTTTACGTCAATGTATTGATTGAAAGTATTGAATATTATGATGAAATGGCTATTAAGCATTTAGGATATTCACCTAAGCATGTATTATTGCTGCACGAAATGGATATATCAGCCTTGTTTATCGGCGATTTAATGGATGCGCTGCGTGTTAAAGGTTGGAAGAATATTTCGATGAAACAGGCTTATCAAGACAACTTAGCAAAACTTGATGTAGATAGACTATTCAAGTTCAACCCTGGCCGTGTTGGTGAAGTCGCCCGCGTTGCAGGTCAGAAAAAAGGACTATGGCATAAATCTTTAGATGAAAACTATTTAACCAAACGCTTTAACGAGGAAGTATTAAAATGACCGTATTAGGTGTTTTTAGCGGCAAAGTGACAGAAAAATATGAAATGAATACCGCTATTGATAAGAAAATCATTAGCACTGATGTCTATTTAGATTTTAATGGCTTAGCGTGCGACGAATGCGCCGATGATAAACATCATGGCGGATTAGAACGTGCAATCCATCACTACCCAAGTGAGCATTACACGTTTTGGCAGCAGCATTATCAAGCCCTAGGAATTGAGCGTGACTGGCGTATATCAGCCATGGGAGAAAATATTTCAACGGTTGGTTTTGATGAAGACAATGTGTGTATTGGCGATCAATTTTCTTGGGGTGATGCAATGATTGAGGTTAGCCAACCACGCTCACCATGTTTTAAACTCAATAAACGTTGGGGGGTAGATGATTGCTCTATTATCATGCAAGACACTTCCCGCTGTGGCTGGTTATATCGGGTCATTAAACCTGGAATGGTCACTAATGACTCTACTTTCAAACTCATTAAACGTATCGATAATGCGATGAGCATCAAACAAGTGTGCGATATTTATTTTGGCCAACCACTCAATCAAGATGGTTTAACATCATTACTCAGTCAGCCTTTGTCACAAAGTTGGTTAAGCACCATCAAGCGACGATTAGAAACTAATAACGTTGAAAATTGGAACTTTAGATTGCTGGGGCGAGCAACAAGGTAGCCGCTAATTTTAACCATTTCCCATTGAAGTGAAATTTTTTATTAAATGCCTAGGTCTTTGAAAGTTGAATCTAACCTTAGGAAAATTTAATGAAAAAACTACTATTTATCGCATCACTATTTTTATCGTCATCAGCATTCGCTGGTGGCATTATGTCGTTTACTCAAGCAGGTTTTAATCAACTTAAGCAGGAGAATGCAGCGATATTAATTGACGTGCATGCTACATGGTGTCCAACCTGCCGCAAACAATCTAAAGTCATTAAAGCATTCTTAAAGCAGCATCCTGAAAGTGATTTAACAGTCTTAAAAGTAGATTTTGACGACCAAAAGAAGTGGGTGAAGCATTTTAAAGCGTTCAGACAAAGCACTCTCATAATGTATAAGGGCGATAATGAAATTGGCCGTTCTATTGCACAAACCAATGAAAAGAAATTATTTAATTTGTTGTCGATGGCTAAATAAATACGATGGAATTAACAGCATTTTTATTTAGTTTTATTGCGGGTGTATTAAGTACTTTGTCACCGTGCGTATTGCCAATATTACCAATTATTATTTCAAGTGCGCTGCAACATAGTCGCCATGGCTTAATCGCATTGATTTTAGGTATTTCATTGTCATTCGCCGTAACGGGCAGTGTGATTAGTTTTGCCGCTATATCATGGGATTTTGATATTAGTATTATTAAAAACCTAAGTGCATCACTTTTGTTAACCTTTGGCTTAATTATTCTGATTGAGCCACTTAATCAAAAGTTTACACAGATCACGTCTAGATTAATGAGCCACGGTAACAACAGGGTGGCGACTTATGAAGCAACTGGGGTGAGTGGTCAATTTGTTTTAGGTCTGTTACTTGGTTTTGTGTGGACCCCTTGCGTAGGACCAACCCTAGGCGCTGCTATATCATTAGCTATCGAAGGTGATAGTTTAGCCTATGTATTTTCTATCATGTTGGTCTTTGGTGTGGGAGCTGGCTTGCCATTGTTGGCCTTAGGAAGCTTGTCTGGAAAGGTGATTAATCGTGAAAAGCTTGGTAAATACGTCAATAGTATGAAAAAAGTTTTAGGACTCTTTCTAGTTTTTATCGCACTGATAATCCTATTAGGATATGACCGCCAACTTGAAACCTTACTCGTTGGATTAATGCCTGATTGGTTAACGGACTTAACAACGTCGTTTTAACAACCTTATAGTTTACTCCCCAAAAAAGCAGCAATCACTAATTGCTGCTTTTTGATTGAACACTCAACTTTAAAGATGAGAATTAAAATTTACATTTGATAGGCTTATATTATTGATAAGGCTATAATAGTGCATATTTTCTGCCAAATTTTGGAGCGCTTGTGTCACATCCTTATCAAAAACAAGATTTTTTAGCCTTTTCTCGGACCAACGAATGGGGAAGTGAGCAAACACAAGACTTCACGCTGGCTAATGATTGCCGCGTACAAGTCTGGGATAGTGGTGTTATTGTTTTTGAACCTGCACAAAAAACATCGTTAGATATTATTCTTTCAAGTGGTATCCATGGCAATGAAACTGGCCCGATTGAAATTTGTAATGATTTCGTTAACGACATTTTAGATCAAAAAATTAACCTCACTAGCCGTATCATGTTCTTGTTTGGTAATCCTGCCTCGATGAACATTGGTCAACGCTTTGTTGAAGAGAATATGAACCGTTTATTTAGCGGTGCTCATTCACAAAAGCCTGGGCTAATAAATCGAGAACGAATTCGTGCTAAAAAATTAGAAGAATATGTCGATCGTTTCTTTGCTGATAATGACCAGAGTGAACGCATTCATTATGATTTACACACGGCTATTCGTGGTTCTAAGAATGAAAAATTTGCTGTGTATCCTTATTTACATGAACGTGAATACAGCCAAGAACAACTTCAAATAATGCTAGGTTGCGGCGTTAATACAATCTTGCTTTCAAATAGTCCGACTACTACGTTCAGTTACTTCTCATCGCAACAATATGGTGCGCATGCATTTACTGTTGAACTAGGCAAAGTTCGTCCATTTGGTGAAAATGACATGACACGCTTTATTGAAGTACGTGAAACATTAAAAGCGATGATGACAGGTCAAGATATGAAGTTAAGTCCTTATAATGAAGATGACTTAAACTTGTTTAAGGTTAATCGTGCTATTGATAAAACAGATGATAGTTTCGAATTCTTCTTCGCTGATGACGTCGTTAACTTTACTAGTTTCCCCGTTGGATTTAAGTTAGCTCGAGAAGGCGAAATCGACTACAAAATTGAAGTCGAAGGTGAGGCTGTGGTATTTCCAAATGCAAATGTAGCCAATGGTAATCGTGCTGTCTTGATGGTGGTACCTACAAAGCTCTAGTTATAAAACTCTACATTGAGCTAAGGCGTTATTGATATACGCTTTAGACCTCTATTGAAGGAACTGTAATGATAAATTTACAGTTCCTTTTTTTTTGAAAGATTAAAAGTGATGGTAAATTAAGCACTACATATTGTCAGTAGGTTTACGTAAAGGTAAAGTGAGTCCAAGAGTAATTTATTCATTGGTATTGGCACGTTCACAATTTATGGACGTAAAGGTATCAGCATGATCAATAATAAAAGCCCAGATGCAGAGATTCACTGAGGCTACCTACAAGGAACATCATGAATAGACCTGATAGCAACGCTGGTAATGCCATTCATCAAGCGTCATTTACGGCCGGCGATGCGTTAAATATACCAACGCTGAAAGTATTAGATCCCCAAGGCACCATTATTGACGGCGCGCAAATGCCCGCAATAGACGAAGCACTTGCACGTCGCATCTATGACACCATGACATATATCCGTGTGTTGGATGAACGCATGGTGGCCTCACAGCGACAAGGGCGCATTAGTTTTTACATGACCTGTATTGGTGAAGAGGCCTCAGTCATTGGCAGTGCTGCAGCGTTATCAGAAGATGACATGATTATGGCCCAATACCGAGAACATGCAGCTCTGCGTTATCGTGGTTTTAGCACTGATAATTTCATGAATCAAATGTTCTCAAATGCGAAAGATTTGGGCAAAGGGCGTCAAATGCCTATTCATTACGGTTCAAATGAACTTAACTACATGACTATTTCATCTCCGTTAGCCACGCAAATTCCCCAAGCTTCTGGTTATGCTTATGGGCAAAAAATGCAAGGTGTCGATGCATTAACCATCTGTTATTTCGGTGAGGGAGCAGCTTCAGAAGGTGACTTTCACGCTGGTTTAAATATGGCAGCAGTATTGCGATCACCGACAATTTTTTATTGTCGTAATAATGGTTATGCTATTTCAACAGGCACAGATGAACAATATGCAGGTGACGGCATTGCGCCGCGCGGCATTGGTTACGGCATTGAAACAATTCGCGTAGACGGTAACGATCTGTTGGCTGTGTTATTAGCGACACAAACAGCACGAGAGTTTGCGTTAAAACATAATAAGCCTGTACTAATAGAAGCAATGAGCTACCGCTTGGGTGCACATTCAACCTCAGATGATCCTAGTGGTTATCGCTCTAAAGAAGAAGAGGAACTGTGGGCGCAAATAGATGGTGTATTACGTTTTAAAACGTGGATGATGAACCAAGGCTGGTGGAGTGAAGAAGAAGATAGCGCGCTATTTGAAAAATATCGTACTGAAATACTGAGCGCATTAAAAGTCGCCGAAAAAGTTGGACCACCTTCACTCGAAGAAATAGTTACCGATGTTTACAGTGATGTTCCAACGCACCTTTCGAATCAACTAACTGACTTAAAAGCACACATAGCCAAATATCCAGATGCTTATCCGAGCGGAAAAAATGGGGAGTCTCACTAATGGCCCAAATGAATTTATTACATGCGATCAACAATGCGCTCGATTTAGCGATGGAAAAAAATGAACGCGTTCTATGTTTTGGTGAAGATGTCGGACATTTTGGCGGCGTATTTCGTTCTACCAGTGGTTTGCAAGACAAATACGGTAAAGGGCGTTGTTTTAATACCCCATTGACAGAACAAGGAATCATAGGCTTTGCTAATGGCTTAGCTGCTCAAGGTGCAGTACCTGTTGCTGAAATACAGTTTGCTGATTATATCTTTCCCGCGTTTGACCAAATCGTTAATGAAACAGCAAAATTCCGCTATCGCAGTGGTAACGAATTTAATGTGGGTTCGTTAGTTATTCGCACCCCATATGGCGGCGGGATCGCAGGTGGTTTATATCACTCTCAATCCCCTGAAGCTTACTTCACTGGAACACCGGGTTTAAAAGTGGTTGTTCCGCGTAACCCTTATCAAGCCAAAGGCTTGCTTACTGCTTGTATAAATGATGACAATCCAGTGGTGTTTTTTGAGCCTAAACGTTTATATCGTGCCTCAGTTGGTGAAGTGCCCGAAGAAAGTTATGAAATTGAATTAGGTAAAGCAGAAGTTGTCAGCGAAGGTAATGACATCACTTTACTTGGTTGGGGCGCGCAAATGGAAGTGATTGAGCAAGCTGCTCAAATGGCTAAAGATGAAGGTATTTCATGTGAAGTTATCGATTTACGCACCTTGTTGCCGTGGGATGTTGATACGGTTGCACAATCGGTGACAAAAACAGGTCGGTTGATTATTAGTCATGAAGCGCCAATTACTGGTGGTTTCTCCGGCGAAATTTCAGCAACCATCAGCGATAAATGTTTCTTACATCTTGAGTCACCTATTGGCCGTGTATGCGGGTTAGATACACCGTATCCGTTAATTCAAGAAAAAGAATATGTCGCAGACAAATACAAAATATTTGAAGCAATTAAAGCATCAGTTAACTTTTAAGCCCTATCCGTAACTAATGGACATAATGGCGTGGATAATCCGTCATTATAAAAGCTCCCTTATGAGTTACGGGTATAACCGATGCGCGAAGTAGTGTATTGAGGAATGATCATGGCACAAGATTTTTTATTACCGGATATTGGTGAAGGCATCATTGAGTGTGAACTCGTTGAATGGCTTGTAAGTGAAGGCGAACGCGTGGTTGAAGACCAAGCTGTTGCTGATGTAATGACAGATAAAGCATTAGTACAAATACCATCCATGCATAGCGGTGTTATAACGCGTCTTTATCATCAAAAAGGGGATATTGCGAAAGTGCACGCACCGCTTTTCTCTATTTTGCCCGATGGTGAGTCTGCAGCTAATACCGAGAGTGCAGCTCAAGTTGCAGACTCAGCGCCTGCAGTCAGTGCAGGCATCATCAAATCGTTTGAATTGCCTGATATTGGTGAAGGCATTGTTGAATGTGAAGTGGTGGATTGGTTAGTTGCTGTCGGCGATGAAATAGTTGAAGACCAAGCAATCTGTGATGTAATGACAGACAAAGCACTAGTTCAGATTCCTGCGATGGAAAATGGTGTTGTGACAGAGCTATTTTGTAAAAAAGGTAGCGTTGCAAAAGTTCATGCCCCTTTGTTTAGTTATCAAGTGGCTGGTGGCGAAACAATTACTGTTACTCAGCCGGCGGCCATCGAAGCACCTGCTCAAATACAAGACGTTAGTACAGCGGCAGTGGTTGATAAAACATCGAATAATAAAAAAGCGATTGCAAGTCCAGCTGTCAGACGAGTTGCTCGTGAGTTGAACATTGATTTAACGCTGGTTGCTGGTTCTGGAAAAAATGGCCGAGTATTAAAAGGCGATTTACTCAACCCAGCGTCAACTGCCAAATCCCCAAGCATTGATTCACCAGTGCCTACTTCTAACATTAGCAATGCTGGTCCTACTATGGCTAATGACGTATCTAGCGTCGAACTCATTAAAGGCATTAAAGCAGCGATGGCTAGGCAAATGGTCGATTCAGTTAGCACCATTCCTCACTTTACCTACAGTGAAGAAATTGATTTGACTGAGTTAATCGCATTACGTGGCGGCATGAAAGAGGCCTATCGTGAGCAGGGCATTAAGCTAACCATGATGCCATTCTTCATTAAAGCCCTATCACTAGCGATTAAAGAATACCCTGTGCTTAATAGTCAGTTAAATGCGGATGCCACTGAAGTCCATTACTTTAGCCAACACAACATTGGCATGGCGGTTGATAGTAAAATTGGTTTGTTAGTCCCTAATGTAAAACATGTTCAGAATTTATCTATTGTTGATGTTGCTAATGAAGTATCACGATTAACTGATGCTGCCAGAGCTGGTCGTTTGGGCGCTGAAGATATGAAACATGGCACCATTACTATTTCGAATATTGGCGCGATAGGAGGCACAACAGCAACACCTATTATCAATAAACCTGAAGTAGCTATTGTGGCTCTAGGTAAATTGCAAAAACTGCCGCGTTTCGATGAAGCTGGCAATGTTGTTGCACGTCAAATTATGAACGTGAGCTGGTCTGGAGATCATCGCGTGATTGATGGTGGCACCATTGCTCGTTTTTGTAACCTGTGGAAGTCGTACCTTGAAAACCCAAGCTCTATGATGATGGCGATGTCTTAGTTTTATTGATTTGTATTAACTGAGCAAGTCACATAGTGAAAATAAAACCTCAATACTTTGGTATTGAGGTTTTTTTGTTTAGACTTGAATAAATTGTTACTTGAGCATCAATTATGTGGTTACAAAGAGAAATAGTATTACCAGCCCAACGTCGAGGTTTTCATTTGATAACAGACATCATTGAATGTGAGCTGCCAGAGCTTCAAGACATTAACGTTGGAGTGATGCATTTATTTATTACGCATACATCGGCATCTTTAACGTTAAATGAAAATGCAGACTTTACGGTGCGCAGCGATATGGAAAAGCACTTCAACGTATTAGTACCAGAGGATGCGCCTTATTATGAGCATACCTATGAGGGTAGTGATGATATGCCAGCGCATATCAAATCGACCATAATTGGCGTTAATCACACGATCCCTATTACAAATGGCAGGTTAAACATGGGGATTTGGCAGGGTATCTATCTCTGTGAGCATAGAGATAGTGGTGGGCAACGCACAATAGTTGTTACTATTAATGGCGAATAAAGTTTAGTTAATCGGGGGGGGGGCGTAGCCTGGAGGTGGTATTGGCGAAAATTATCCAATTAGGGTATGTTTAATCTATTGAATCAAATTCAGCATTAATGAGAAATTTTGTTTTTAAAACCTGCATTTAGTAATAAACGTGTATTAGCACCAACGAGTTGGGATGAACTGGCGCAAGGGCGGTGGCTGCAAGAAAACATTGAGCAAGCGATTGCTCCATGGTTGCCCCATGTGTTTGGGTATCATATGTTGAAAATTGGCTCATTAAGCCAACA
>Ga0105359_10000958_pt1 | contig 24355 bp, 25 predicted proteins | sample GOMGulsemesocosm_6_FD_83659 | JGI IMG/M metagenome (GOLD analysis project Ga0105359, IMG submission 83659) | Methane-oxidizing microbial communities from mesocosms in the Gulf of Mexico - GOM8C Gulf of Mexico | ecosystem: Environmental > Aquatic > Marine > Cold seeps | place: Gulf of Mexico...
CGCTTGTTGCAGTTGAGGCGTCATGGTGAGCTGTTGCCCGATTCTAAGTTGCAGTGATGGACGCATTGAGTTCTGTTATTACCCTGTTCTTATTTTGATTGTTAAGTAAGTTACTTTCGATTATAGCTTACTTTATTTACTATATTATTAACTATAGCGTGAATTGCTCACCAAGGTATACATCTCTTACCTTTTGGTTAGCAAGTATTTGCTCGGCATTACCTTGTGCAATAATTTCACCATGGCTGACTATGTAAGCATGTTCACAAACGTCCAAGGTTTCTCTGACATTATGGTCGGTAATTAAAATGCCGATGCCTCGTTCTTTTAAGTGAATAATTATTTGTTTGATATCGCCAACAGAAATAGGATCAACACCGGCAAAAGGCTCATCTAATAAAATAAATTGCGGATCGGCTGCTAGCGCACGCGCAATTTCTACTCGTCTGCGCTCACCACCCGACAAGCTCATGCCTAAATTATCTTTAATATGGCAAATGTTAAACTCTTCTAATAGGTGCTCTAATTTTTCGAGTCTCTGTCCTTCGTCTAGGCTGCTTCTGGTTTGCAGAATTGCCATAATATTTTCAGTAACGGTCAGTTTTCTAAAAATAGAAGCTTCTTGAGGAAGGTAACCAATTCCGCGTCGCGCTCGTTCATGCATAGGGGCTAGGGTGACGTCTTCATCGTTAAGAATTATTTGACCATCATCATTAGGGACTAGCCCCACAATCATATAAAAAGAAGTGGTTTTACCTGCGCCATTGGGGCCAAGCAGACCCACTATTTGGCCGGTGTTAACGCTAAGGCTAACACTTTTAACCACCTGTCGTTGCTTATATGATTTCGATAACCCTTTGGCAACTAAGGTAACTGTTTCTATACTTTCAGTGGTATTAGTCATTACGTTTCGCATCTTTTTTGTTTTGTTGACTGGCGTCACTTTTTTCTTGGTACGCTTTGATTTGTGCTGGTTGTAAGATGGTGGTTACCGACTCTTCATTGTTACTTTCCGCCTCTAGCTTTTCAGTTAAGGTGTTATAGGTAATCCGTTCACCGGTTACTTGACTACCCGCTTGCTTCACTTGAGCATTGCCCGAAATGGTAATAATATTATTGGTCGGTTGATACCTTATTTCATTGGCTTCTAAGCTAATTAAGCTGCCATCTTCTAGTTGTTGTTGAAATATTGCTGGCTGCCCTTTAGCTAGGTAGGTATCAGATTTTTCACCTGTTTTTTCATTGATTTGACTAAACACTTGGACGATATCGGCAGTAATTGAAATAGAGCCTTGCTGAATGCTAACATCATCAAGATAACTGGCAATTTTATTTTTTAAATCAGCAGACTGTCTCTTGGATTTAATGGTGATTTCATGAGTGAAATCCTTTTTTGCTGCTTGCACGCTGCTAACAAAACTAAGCAAGGTGGTGGCTAAAATCAAGCTAACGCCGATAGCTTTTATCGGTGTTAGTGAAGCGTTTATAAAGTTAATATGGGTCATAAAGTCTTTCGCAAAATTAATAATCAAGCGCTAGCTGTACTAGCTCTGGTTTTTTTTATAAATGGTACGTACATGTTCTGTTAAGGTCATTTGTTTGGTATTTAAATCAATAATTAACCCTGAACCATACATAGTAAAATCTTTGCCTTGTACCATCACCGTTTGCTCTGAGCTGATGATATTGGTATTCAAATCTAATTCTAAATATTTACAATGAATTTCTTGAATTAAACTGTGCTTGTCGGTTGCTTGAAGCAGCACTCGGTGATTTAAAATAACCCGGTTGTTTTTATATAGCGTGGCTTCTTTAGCGCTTAGTTGCCATGGTGAGTCACTATTGTTTGGATGTAAAGTGTATTTTGGTAATTCAAAGTGAGTAACATTAAGTTTGGCATAATGCTCCATTCTATCAGCAACAATTGTGTGGGAGCGTTGTCCTGTTTTGGTGTAAATGTCGCTATTTAATGCTTCAGCAATAAAGTCGGGTACTATTTCACTATCAACACGCTCACCAGGTAATATTTTTGAACTGCGCCATTCGATAATACCGTAGGTGGTAGCCCCTAATAGTAGTACTAGAAATGCTAACGTATACAAACGGGTCATATACTAGCGCCTGTTGCCTGCTCAAGTGTGCCTTGGCATTGCATAATTAAATCGCATACTTCTCTTACTGCGCCAAAGCCGCCCGGGGTAAAAGTATGGTAATTGGCGTTTTGTATTACTTGTGGGTGCGCATCTTGTACTGCGACACCTAAACCAACCGCTAAAATACAGGGAGAATCGGGCATGTCATCACCAATATAGGCGATATTGTTCATTTCAAGATTTAAGCTGACAGCTAATGCTTGTAGAGCAGGGAGCTTATCTTCTTGCCCTTGAATAATATGATTAACATTAAGTGCTTTCATACGGGTCGCAACAATATTGGAGCGTCTGCCGGTAATAATAGCGACTTCAACACCACTTGCCCCTAACGCTTTTATGCCAAAACCATCTTTAGTATGGAAGGCTTTTAATTCTTCACCGTCATTACCCAGATAGATACGACCATCAGAAAATACGCCATCGACATCACACACCAATAATTTAATTTGTGCTGCTTGGGCAAGCACCGTTTTGCTAACATCGCCATAAAGGGTGTTGTGACGTTGGCTATTTTCGGTCATTTAAAGTACTCCTGATTTTAGTAAATCATGCATATTCATCGCGCCAATAGGTTGTTGTTGGTCATTGGTGATGATTAAACCATTAATTTTCTGGTCTTCCATAATGTTCAATGCTTGTGCCGCTAGCATATCGGCCGAGGCAACCGTTGGTGAGATTGTCATTACCGTAGCAATGCTATCTTGGTGAATATCAATTTTAAGATCTAAAATGCGGCGTAAATCCCCATCAGTGAACAAACCAATTAATACCCCTGCATCATCAATCACAGCGGTCATTCCTAATCCTTTAAGCGACATTTCGACTAAAGCATCTTTGATCAGCGCTTGTTGATGCACCACAGGTAAACGCTCACCATGATGCATAATATCGCTTAATCGTAATAATAAACGCTTACCTAAACTGCCGCCAGGATGTGAAAGAGCAAAATCATCAGCGGTGAAGCCTCTGGCATTGAGCAGGGCAACTGCTAGTGCATCACCCATCACTAAGGTTGCGGTAGTGCTAGATGTTGGTGCTAATCCAAGCGGACACGCTTCGGTAGTTACTTTAATACAAATATGGGTATCGGCTAATTTAGCTAAGGTAGAATCAATATTACCGGTCATTGAAATTAATTTGGCACCAATGCGTTTAATCACCGGAAGAATCGCTAATACCTCACTGGTTTCGCCTGAATTAGAAATGGCGAGTACCACATCATCTTTGGTGATCATGCCTAGATCGCCATGACTTGCTTCACCGGGATGAACAAAAAATGACGGGGTACCGGTACTCGCTAAGGTTGCGGCGATTTTTCCGCCAACATGGCCTGATTTTCCCATGCCGATGACAATGACCCGTCCTTGGCAGTTAAACATTAACTGGCAAGCTTGTTCAAAGTTATCATCAATATATTGAATAAGCTCAGCGATTGCTTGTTGCTCAATGTTGATAACATTTTTAGCGAGTTCTTTAAAATCTTTCATTAATTGCACTTAAGCGAGTTAACCGCTATTAAATGTTGGTTTGACTAAAAAGTAGTATTTGATAGGCAAAAAAGCATACTAATAATAATGCACCTTTTATGCGAGTAAGTCTAAAAAATCCAGATTTACGGCTAAAGCATAATAAAAAAAGTAAACCGGTGATGGCGAGCATAATCGGGGCATCGCGTAAGGCTGCTTGTGGATTAATTGCACCAGGAGCAATAATGCCAGCAAAGGGCAGTACCGCTAAAATATTGAAAATATTTGAGCCGACAATATTGCCCATGGCTAAATCATCTTCGTTTTTCATGATGCTAGCAATGCTGGCAGCAAGCTCAGGTAAACTGGTGCCAATGGCAATAACCGTTAAACCAATGACCAAGTCGCTAATACCAAATTCTTTGGCAATAAAAATGGCGGAATCAACTAAATAGCTGGCACTTAACACTAATAAACTGATACCGAATACTAGCCAAAAAATAGATTTACCGGTTGTCGTCGATTCAGGTATCTCGTGTTCAGCTTCCAAAATCATTGGATCGTCAATGGTATTATTGTTGCGTTGCTTTATCGCTTTGAATAATAACAGTGAGATAAAGCTAAAAAAGCTAATCATCAATACTATCCCTTCCGTTAAGCTGAAGAAGTCATCGGACAAAATGTAATAACACAGTAAGGTTAACAACAGTAATAATGGCAATTCTTGCTTGATAGTGGAAGACGAAACCACTAACGGTTTTACTAATAAGGTAAAGCCTAGTACCAAGGCAATATTAGTAATGTTTGAGCCGATGGCATTACCAATAGCGGTGTCAGGGTTGCCTTGATAGGACGCTGCCGCAGCCACCATCATTTCGGGTGCCGATGAGCCCATTGCCACAATCGTTAAGCCAATGATCATCGGGGAAACCCCTAAGTTTTTGGCTAATGAAGACGCGCCCAACACAAATTTGTCTGCGCTCCAAACTAGGCATGTTAATGCGACTAATAAAATAAATACGTGTTCTAACATTTATAACTCCAATTTTAAGGAGTAAATTGTCGCCCGTTGTGAGCCAAATAAAAAGAAAATAATGCAGCTAATAGCAAAATAGTCAGATTTTGATGAAAAATACGCCATAATTAACAATATAATGATTAATTGATCGTTCTTTTACATTTACTGACATTTTTTAGGTAGATCACCATTAATTTATAGTGAACAATATCCGTGGCTCAGGTAAAATTGCGCCAATTGCAGAGTAAGCATTTTCTAGCACATAACATTGACGTTAATCTATGGCATCACAAATACATTCAGATACTTTGGTTGAAATTAACAACCTGACTTTTAAACGCGGTGAGCGTGTAATTTACGACAACATTAGCTTGTCAATTCCTACCGGAAAAGTAACCGCTATCATGGGGCCAAGTGGCATTGGAAAAACCACCTTATTACGATTGATTGGTGGTCAAATACGACCCGAAAGTGGCGATATACTCTTTGCCGGTAAAAACATTCCCAAACTTTCTCGTCGTGAACTTTATCAGACTCGAGAGCGGATGAGCATGCTCTTTCAAAGTGGTGCTTTATTTACCGATATGAGTGTCTATGACAACATTGCCTTTCCTATTCGCGAGCACAGTAAACTACCCGAAAAATTGATTGAAAAAATAGTCTTGATGAAGCTTGAGGCAGTCGGATTAAGAGGTGCAAGAGACTTACAACCAAGCGAATTATCAGGTGGTATGGCTAGGCGGGTTGCTTTAGCGCGCGCTATCGCCCTTGATCCTGAGTTGATTTTATATGATGAACCCTTCGCGGGGCAAGATCCTATCTCAATGGGGGTGATCGTTCGTTTAATTCGCTCGTTAAGTGATTCATTAGGGTTGACATCGGTAGTAGTGTCACATGATGTCCCTGAAGTAATGAGCATTGCCGATTACATTTATATTGTCGCAGAGCAAAAAATTATTGGTCAAGGCACGCCACAAGAAATAAGAGCAGATGATTCTTTGCTGGTGAAGCAATTTGTTCAAGGACAAGCTGATGGGCCGGTACCTTTTCATTTTCCAGCGCCGAACTATCAACATGAGCTCGTTAAGGGTAGTTATTAATGCAGTCTATTCAATTATTAGGTAAAAATACCTTAGCGCTTATTAGTGGGCTGGGTAGAGCGGTGCTGTTATTATCTTCAGCGTTACTACATCGGCCAAACGTTAAAAAAGGCTTTCCACTGTTATTAACGCAGCTCCATAGTGTTGGGGTGAAGTCGTTGGTTATTATTTTAGTCTCTGGAACTTTTATTGGCATGGTGTTGGCGCTGCAAGGCTATACTATTTTGGTGGGGTATGGCGCAGAAGCCAGTTTAGGACCTATGGTTGCTTTATCATTATTACGTGAACTGGGTCCTGTGGTCGCAGGATTACTCTTTGCCGGTCGTGCTGGCTCGGCGTTAACCGCCGAAATAGGCTTAATGAAGGCTACGGAGCAGTTATCAAGTCTAGAGATGATGGCGGTTGATCCCTTAAGGCGGATTGTTGCTCCCCGGTTTTGGGCTGGCTTCATTAGCTTACCGTTATTAGCGGCAATTTTTTCAACGGTAGGGATTTTAGGCGCTCATCTCGTTGGTGTTGATTGGTTAGGTGTTGATAGCGGTACTTTTTGGTCAGTGATGCAAGGGCAAGTTGATTTTAGTAAAGATGTACTTAATGGCATTATTAAAAGTGTGGCTTTTGCGTTTGTGGTTACTTGGATTGCCGTTTATAAAGGGTATGACTGTGAGCCAACCTCTGAAGGTATTTCTAAAGCAACCACTGCAACGGTGGTGCAATCCTCATTATTGGTGTTGGGCTTAGATTTTATCTTAACGGCGTTGATGTTCACTAGGTAATCTTCTAAAGGTAATGTTTTTTAAGTGATGTATAGCAGATAAGTCTTATTTATCCGTGCTATGAAGAAATATTTCGGCTTATCGTGAAATCGATAGTTGAGTTTAAATTTTAGTTTTTAATTATTGTAAAGGCGTGTGGTGAAAGACATGATGTCAAAAAAAATAGAGTTGATGGTAGGATTTTTTGTAGCCTTAGGTATTGCTGCGTTATTAATGTTATCGCTAAAAGTGGCTAATTCAGGGATCTCTGGTAATGGCGACACTTATACCTTGCTTGCTAAATTCGACAATATTGGTGGCTTAAAAGTACGCTCACCAATAAAAGTAGGCGGCGTGGTTGTAGGTCGTGTTACTGATATCTCTCTTGATGAAGAAGATTATACCCCAGTAGTAACCCTAACCATTAACCAAGCATACAGTGAATTTTCTGAAGCAACCTCGGTGGCGATATTAACGTCGGGATTATTAGGAGAGCAGTATATAGGTTTGCAACCAGGCTTTATGGATGATTCTTTAGAAATTTTGCAGCCAGGCGATTATATTGAAGATACTAAGCCAGCCTTGGTACTTGAAGAATTAATAGGACAATTTTTATTTAGCCAAGGAAGTGGTGACGATTAATGAAGACCCAGAGTAAAAAAACCATCAATATTGCCTTATTGATATTCTCCCTAGCAATTACCCTAAGTGGTAACAGCGTTTTTGCGGCACAAGCGACAAACTCGACGGTAACAGCAAATCAAGGTTTTGATAAAAAAGACCCGTATCAAATGATTCGTAATGTCGCCGGCAAAACCTTTAAACGTTTTGCTAGTCAAGAGTCCGATATTAAAGCAAACCCTAACTTACTTAAGAACATTGTTCGCGAAGAATTGATGCCTTACATTAATTATAAATATTCTGCCTTTAAAGTTATTGGCAAGCATTTAAAGAAAACCACCGATGCCGAGCGCCGAGCGTTTGTGCCGGTTTTTCGTGAATACTTAATTACCTCTTATGCACAAGTTTTTACTTTGTACGATAACCAAGTGGTGGAATTTTCTCCAGCGAAAAACTTTGCTGATAAAAAAATAGTGGCGGTAAATACTAAAATATTAATGTCAGGGCGCGACGATATTGACGTTTCATTTAAAGTAAGAAAAAATCGTAACACCCATGAGTGGAAAGCGTTTGATATGGTTGCCGAAGGGGTAAGTTTATTAGACAGTAAACAGGCAGAGCTAAGCAGTATTATTCGCCAAAAGGGTTTGCCTTACGTGACTGAATTACTCAAAAAGAAAAGTGCCAGAAATATCGTTTTCAAAAATAAAACGAAGCAAAAGCAAACCTCTAAAAAGGTTAGCCCTACTAATGATGCAGGATAAGTTGTGAGCGCTCTAAACATTAAGGTAAATAATGATACTGTTCATTTGGCCGGTGAATTGACCCGCTTTACTATCATAACCGTGTCAGATAAAAAGTTAGCCGCATTGTTTTTTTCTACGAAACTAATAGTGGATTTACAACAGGTTAGTAAAGTGGATACCGCGGGATTAGCCTGGTTATTCCACCTATTCGAACAAGCTCAACTCGCCAAGTGTCAATTACTCTTTGCAAATTTGCCGGCGAAATTAGATAATTTAATAAAATTAAGTGGTGTTGAAGGTTTTCTACCAAGATAATTTTTAATTACCCATACACTAGACGAGGAAAAACCTTGGACGTACCAGAGATAGAAAAACTAATTAACGACGCTTTAACGCTTGACGAGCTGCAAGTAAAATTTGATGGTTCGCAATGCAGTGTGGTTGCGGTGGCTGATTTTTTTGCTGACCTATCACGAGTAAAGCGTCAACAAGTAGTCTTTGCTGCTTTAGCCGATGCTATTAAAGCAGGGACTATCCATGCTGTTACGGTAAAAACGTTTACTAAAGCGCAATGGCAACGTGATAAATTATTTAACATGTAATGTGCCTGTTTAACTAATAAAAAAAGCTGCTCATTGACTCAATTAATGTAATACTGTTCATCATCAAGCACTGGGTACTCGATGAGCAGTACCTTCTTCATTAATAAAATTAAGTAAGTAAGTTATTTTGGACGCATTTAAAGTTATTGGTGGCAAGCCACTACGTGGTGAAGTTACTATTTCTGGGGCGAAAAACGCCGCACTCCCTATTCTAATGTCAGCATTATTATCTAAAAAAGCGATTGTTTTTAATAATGTTCCTCAACTCAATGATATTTTAACCACCGTTAAACTATTAGGTCAGCTAGGCGCAAAAACACAGTGGTTAAGTGAAAACTGCCTAAGCATCGATGCTAGTACTATTACTGACTGTTGTGCTGCCTATGATCTTGTGAAAACAATGCGTGCTTCAATATTAGTCTTAGGGCCATTACTTGCTCGCATGGGGCATGCTGAAGTATCGCTACCGGGTGGTTGTGCTATTGGTGCTCGCCCGGTAAATCTGCATATCCAAGGACTAAAATTGATGGGTGCAGATATTGAGGTTGAAAATGGCTATATTATTGCTAAGAAGCAAGGTCGTTTACAAGGCGCCAATATTCCGATGGATATTGTCAGTGTTACCGGTACTGAAAATTTAATGATGGCTGCTGCCTTAGCACAAGGCACTACGGTTATTGAAAACGCGGCTCGAGAGCCTGAAATTGTTGATTTAGCAAACTGTCTTATTGCTATGGGTGCAAAAATCATCGGTGCAGGTACCGATACCTTAACTATTGAAGGTGTTGAAGAGTTGCTCGGTGGCGAATATTCGGTTATGCCGGATAGAATTGAAACCGGCACTTTTTTAGTTGCCGCAGCGGTAACCCAGGGCAAAGTAAAGTGTTTAAATACCGATCCAAGCTCATTAGAAGCGGTATTAGCCAAATTGACCGAAGCCGGTGCTATCATCACTACTGGTGAAGATAGTGATGGTAAAGAATGGATTGAATTATCTATGACCGGGGTACCCAAAGCTGTTAACGTTACCACGGCACCACATCCTGCTTTTCCTACCGACATGCAAGCACAATTTATGACCATGAATGTGCTGGCGCAAGGTAGCGCTACCGTTATTGAAACTATTTTTGAAAACCGTTTTATGCATGTGCCTGAATTGCAACGTATGGGGGCGAATATTGCCTTAGAAGGTAATACCGCCCTTGTGAAAGGTGTTGAGGCTTTAAACGGTGCTCAAGTAATGGCGACAGATTTACGAGCTTCAGCGAGTCTGGTGATTGCCGGCCTAGTGGCTAAAACACCAACGCAAGTTGATCGGATCTATCATATTGATCGTGGCTACTTACGTATTGAAGACAAACTACAAAAATTAGGCGCAGACATTACCCGTATAATTGCTGACTAATATTGTCATAAAATAACCTATCCACTATAAACCATAACTTCCTAGTATATTAACTAAGGGGTTGTGGTTTTTTCCGTATTAAGCACGGTAAATTCCGCAAAAAAGCTAACACCTGCGGTATTGTTATCGGTAAAATTCTCCTTGAAATATCTATGCGTATTTCTCTTCAGCAGCGAATAATGCCAGTAGATGTATTGGCCACGACTCACCCGCTGTAAGCTATACTTCTGTTAATATTTATCTTGTTATACCTCGAACTCGTAACAGTACAGTTTATTGTGTTATTCGATTTTTTCGGTATTAAATCCTGTAAAATTCGAAAAAAAACCAGCACATTCTGCTGTTATGTTATTAGAATTCACAATTAAATAAACCCTAAATATTGACTCTTACGTGGATTTTCCCGTGAGGATGTTGTGAGGAAACCTGATGCTTTTTACTAATTCGCTTATCACCAATTGCCCTATCCGTCAGAAAATTCGAGACTTTTATCGAATTGATGAGAATATTGCTGTTGATCATATCCTGCCTGCTGCTGAGGTTAATGTTAGCGCCAGAAGTCGAGCTTGGGAGCGAGCACGTCAAATGGTGCTACAAATACGTAAAGATCAAGCAGGCAATGGTGCCATTGATGCTTTATTGAATGAGTATTCGCTTTCTTCTGAGGAAGGTATCGTATTAATGTGCTTAGCGGAAGCCTTGTTGCGAGTGCCTGATAAACATACTCAAGATGCGCTGATCCGTGACAAAATTTCACAAGGTAATTGGAGTACTCACCTTGGCTCTAGCGATTCATTATTTGTTAATGCCTCATCGTGGGGGTTATTGATCACTGGCTCTATGGTTGATTATGCCGACAAGCGTAAACAAGACCGTTTTGGTTTATTGAAGAAAACCGTCGGCCGTTTAGGTGAGCCAGTTATTCGTAAATCGATGAACTTTGCTATGAAGATCATGGGTAAACAATTCGTTATGGGCGAAACCATTGCCGCTGCTACTGAGCGTGCGGCAACTAAAGAACAACAAGGTTATGTTTATTCTTATGACATGCTTGGCGAAGGCGCACGGACTATGCCTGATGCCATGCGATATTTTAAGGCCTACCAAGACGCTATAACGCAAATTGGTAAAGTAGCGCAACGCACCGGAAAAAACGATCCACGAAAAGTGCCGGGAATTTCGGTGAAGTTATCGGCCATTCACCCTAAATATGAGTTTAGTCATCAAGCACGGGTAATGGCAGAGATAGTGCCAAAACTTAAAGCACTATGTTTACAAGCCAAAGAGTACAATATTGGTTTAACCGTTGATGCTGAAGAATCAGAACGTCTTGATATCTCGTTAGATGTTATCGAAGCGGTATTTACCGATCCTGAATTAGCCAATTGGCAAGGTTTTGGTATTGCACTACAAGCATACCAAAAGCGGGCGATTTATGTGGTAGATTGGTTACGTGTACTAACCTTACGTGCCAATCGCAAAATGATGGTGAGATTAGTGAAAGGCGCTTATTGGGACAGTGAAATTAAAAATGCCCAAAAAGATGGTTTAGTACATTTCCCCGTCTTTACCCGTAAATCATCTACCGATGTTTCTTATCACGCCTGTGCCAACAAACTGCTGGAATACCGAGATAGTATTTACCCACAGTTCGCCACCCATAATGCTTATACCGCTGCGACAATTGTTGAATTAGCGGGTGACGATAAAGAAGGCTTTGAGTTCCAATGTCTACATGGCATGGGCGATTCTTTATATGATCAAATTGTTTCACAAGAAGGCATACAGTGCCGCATTTATGCGCCGGTGGGTCATCATGAAGATCTGTTGGCCTATTTGGTACGACGTTTACTTGAAAATGGTGCGAACTCCTCGTTTGTTAATGCCATTGTCGATGAATCACAACCGGTAGAGTCGTTATTAGAAGATCCAGTCGAAAAAACACAACGATTAAAAGATCGTTATAACAAGCAGATCATCTTGCCTATCGATTTATATCGTAAAGAAAATAAAGCAGCTGCACTAGGGCGTGATAATGCCAAAGGTATAGATTTAACTGACATCAACACGCTCACGCCCTTAAAAATCACCTTAGATAACTGGTTTAGTGAGCATCGACTTGAACAGGGCGAGGTACCTGAAGGTGCACATGCGGTAAAAAATCCGGCTGATCATCGTGAGATTATTGGCTTTCATCACCATCATGATGAAACACAAATGCAGCGAATATTAGATCAAGCCGAGCAAGCCTTTGCAACATGGTCTAAAACGCCGGTAACTGAACGCGCAGCTTTATTGTGTCGAATTGCCGATATTTTAGAGCGACACATTGATGAGCTGATTGCCCTTTGTATTAAAGAAGCCGGTAAAGTGGCACAAGATGGTATCGATGAAGTGCGCGAAGCCGTCGATTTCTGTCGATATTATGCGGCTAGAGCTATCGAACAAAGTACTGATGAGCGTATTGAACCGCGAGGTGTCGTGCTTTGTATTAGTCCGTGGAACTTCCCGTTAGCGATATTTTTAGGACAAGTGGCTGCTGCAATGGTAACCGGTAATACCGTCATTGCGAAACCTGCCGAGCAAACCGGCTTAATTGCGCTACGTGCCATTGAAATGATGCAATCAGTGGGGTTACCTGAACATGTGGTGCAAGCGGTTATTGCTAGCGGCTCTATGGTCGGTGGTACTATTGTCCCTGATAAACGTATCGCAGCAGTGATGTTTACGGGCTCTACCAATACCGGTACGTTGATCTCACAAATACTGTCAAATCGCGGTGGTGAACAAGTACCACTCATTGCCGAAACTGGCGGGCAAAACTGTATGATTGTTGACTCGACTGCGTTACCTGAGCAAGTGGTTGATGATGTGATCTCATCTGGATTTCAAAGTGCCGGTCAACGATGCTCAGCGTTAAGAGTACTATTTTTACAGGAAGATATTGCTGATAACGTTATTGAAATGTTAACGGGGGCACTCGCAGAATTAACCATTAGTGATCCGTCGCAATTAAGTACCGATGTGGGTCCGGTTATCGATCAAAAAGCACTCAATGCCCTGAACGAGCATAGTGAGTACATGAAAACCAACGGCAAGTTATTGTATCAATGCAATATTGCTAGCTCAGTAACTGCTGACGATGGCCACTTTTTCTTTGCGCCACGTTTATATGAAATTGATGACATTAGCGTACTTACTAAGGAAGTGTTTGGCCCTTGTGTTCATATAGTTCGCTTCAAAGGAGATCAAATTGAGCAAGTTATTGAGCAAATCAATGGTACGGGCTTTGGTTTAACTATGGGAATTCATACGCGTATAGAACATCGCGCGGTTGAATTATCTCGATTATCACGTGCCGGTAATGTGTATATCAACCGCAATATGATTGGCGCGATTGTGGGGGTACAGCCGTTTGGCGGCAGAGGTTTATCAGGCACAGGTCCTAAAGCGGGTGGCCCTAATTACTTATCCCGCTTAGTCGTTGAAAAAGCAACGCCGAATGATGATAAAAGCCAGTATCTGGCCTCTCAATCAGCGGCTTTGGCCGGCGGCGAGGAAGATCGAATTGAAGCCAATATTCTAATGCTCAAGGCTGATGGTGCCGAAAAAGACTGGCGTTTAACTGAGCTCAATACCCGTATTTCTTGTGTGCGACAATTACTGGCAAAAATAGCGCATGTTGGTATTGTCGAGGATTTAGCCGATGATTTAAATGTCACCTTAGCATCTGCGCGTCAGCAGCTGATTGATATTGAACAGCGTTTGAAAAAGCCTAAGCAATTACCCGGGCCAACGGGTGAGTCTAATGTCATTTATTTAGAGAACCGTGGCACCGTAATTTGTTTTGCGGATAAAAATGTTAATTTCGATTTTTGGGTAATGTCTTTAGTGACGGCACTGGCAACAGGGAATACCGTCATTACCGTAGTTTCTGATTTATTCTATGAAGAAGCATTGGCTTTTCGTGATAAATTTATCTCAACGGGTGCTGATATCAGTGTGTTACAGGTCGCAAAGTTAGCACATTTACAAACGATGTTAGCGCATCCCGCACTGTCTGGTGTGGTAGTCGATAGTCAGTGTCAGCGTAAACATTTTATCAGTGAGAAGTTAGCTGAGCGTCACGGGGCTATCTTGCCGGTGATCACCTCTGAATATTACGACAACCTAATTCAGCGCTTAGTCACTGAAAAAACAGTGAGTATTGATACTACCGCTTCAGGTGGAAATACCTCGCTGATGACGTTAGTCGAAGATGATGAATAGTTAACAGCATAAGCGTATCGATGACTGTACATTACGCGTAACTAGGTAAGCGAGCACTATGGTGTGTTCGCTTCTTATTTACCATTATCTATGCCAATATTGGCAAGTAGAAGAATTATTTAGTGTGAACAAGACTATGAGCAAAATAAAACCTTTAGATCGTATCGATATGACCATTTTAAAAACGCTGCAAGGCGATGGTCGAATTACCAATGTTGAATTGGCGCAGAAAGTTAATTTAAGTGCTAGCCCGTGCTTAGATCGCGTAAAACGTTTGGAGTCAGAAGGTTATATCAGGCGTTATGGCGCATTTCTAGATGCCAGTAAACTGAATTATGGTATGACCGCATTTATTCAAATTACCTTAGACAGAACCACTGCGGATGTTTTTAAGCAATTTAAGGCCGAAGTAGTGAAAATAAGAGAAATCGCCGAATGTCACTTAGTGGCGGGCGGTTATGATTATTTACTTAAAATACGTTTTGCCAATATTGAGAGTTACCGCTTGGTGTTAGAAAAAGTGGCTGGTTTACCGGCTATTTCACAAACTCATACTTATGTGGTTACTGAGCACATTAAAGAAGATATAGGTGTGCCGTTATAGATTGGCGTCAACTATCCATTCTCAAAATAATATATTACGTAAACTAAAACATTGCGTTAAATAATCCTATGGAGAAAGCATGAACGCTCATGAATACGCTCTACAAGCCAATGGCTCTTTTGCCTTGCCTGATGCCTGTTTTAAAGTAAAAGCATTAATGGAAGATGAACATTCAGTGATCAGTGATTTTGCCGATGTCATCAGCGTTGACCCGTCAATGACTTCGCGGTTATTGCAAATAGCTAATAGTGCTATTTACAATTTCCCCGGTGAAATTAGCACTATCTCTCGTGCGATTACTATTATTGGCACGCAAGCCATTTATAATATGATGCTGGTGGATGTTGCCGCCTCTGCGTTTAAGCACTTTAGTAATCAAGCTATCGATTTAAAGCGCTTTTGGCGAATGAGCATTTACTGTGGTTTAGTCTCTAAAAATATTGCGATTAAAGCGGGAATTAAAGATATCGAGCGCTTGTTTGTTGCCGGCTTATTGCAAAATTTTGGTGAGTTAATTGTCGCTAAAATTTCTCCTGAAATTGCACAACGTTGTGAGCAGTACAGCGCCAAGAATAGGCCTTGGCAGTTGCAAGAGCTCGCCTTAGGGTTTACCTATACCGATGTCTCGGCCGAATTACTCAAAATATGGCAATTGCCTGAAAAAATCATCATTCCCATTCGTCATTTTAATCAAGCGAAAAGTGAGCAAATCAACCAAGATGTAAAAGTGTTAAATTTAGCGTCAAGGTTAGCACTATTAGACAGTCATGCTGATGAATTTGAATACCAAGACCTTGTTGATGAATCATTGTGTCGTAGTTTAAAAGTAACCCCGGAAGACATCGCGCAAGTGACAGAAATAGCGGCCGTTGATGCCGAAGGTATTTTAACCGTGATGAACCCTAAGTTATTTTCTAGGTGATTTTTTACTTTGATAAATACGCGGGTGGACAGCATTATATACAGACCCCCTAGATAAATACCAAGTTTAAAGAAGACATACTGGAAAAAGCTTGTTAGCATTTCACGCTTAACATAGTAAGCAGCAACAATAAAACAACAATAAAAGCATAATTAAAACAAAAAACAGTTTAAAAAACGATAATAAATTAATGGTAGTGAAGGACATTTATGAGTGCATCTAGTGAGCATTTTAGCTCCCGTATAGGTTTTATTCTCGCCGCTGCAGGCTCTGCAGTAGGTATTGGTAATTTGGTTGGCTTCCCGGTAAATGCGGCTAAAAATGGTGGTGGTGCCTTTTTAGTGATGTATGCATTGTTTGTGTTCTTTATTTGCTTACCGGTAATGATTGCAGAAATGGGTGTGGGCAGAAAAACCGCTAAACAACCGGTTGGTGCTTATAAAAAATTAAGTGGTAATAGTACCATCTGGGGTGCTGCAGGCTTTTTAGGGGTGTTAACCCCCTTTATGATTGCGGTGTTTTATATGGTGATCACCGTGTGGATTTTTGGCTATATTGTACTAACAGTAACGGGAAATTTAGACTATTTAGCCAGCGATAATGGTTTTGGTGAATTCATTAACAGCCCTTATCTTTTCATTTCCATGGCTGTTGTTGCTGGCATCGTTAATTTTATTCTAGTTGCGGGTGTTAAAGATGGTATTGAAAAAGCCGCAAAAATATTAATGCCGACATTATTTGCCATGCTCATTATTATGGTTATCTTTGTGTTAACGCTAGATAACGCGATGGCTGGGGTGAAGTTTTTTATCATACCTGATATCACTAAGATCACGCCAAGTGTGGTTAATGGCGCGCTTTCCCAAGCCTTTTTCTCACTCTCTTTAGGGATGGGGATTTTGATTACTTACGGCTCTTATATTAATAAGCAAACCAACATACCTAACTCAGCGAAATTAGTGGCTATTACCGATACTGGGGTGGCTTTTATTGCCGGCTTGATGATTTTACCGGCGGTGTTTTCATTTAACCCTAATGTTAATCCTAGTGAGTTAAGTGATAGTTCAGTGTCGCTGATTTTTACCTTCTTACCGAAAATATTCTTAGCATTACAAACCTCTATCGGCTATGTCGGTGCGAGTATTGTTGCGGTGTTCTTCTTTACGTTAGTGTTTTTTGCCGCGATAACCTCGTTAGTGTCAATTTTAGAAGTACCGGTTTCTTATTTAGTAAAAGAGAAACAACATAGCCGTAAAAAAGCACTCTCTATCTTACTAATGACTGCGGGAATCTTAACGTTATTTGCCACGGTATCGTTTGGTATGGTGAGTTTTTTTACTGAGTTTACCTCTTATGGTGGCGCAACTAAGTCTTTCTTTGACCTTGTCTATGACGTTTTCTATGAAACCATCTTACCGTTAAATGGCTTTTTACTGTGTGTGTTTGTTAGCTATCGTTGGAAGAGTAAAAACTTATCAGAGCACCTAAGCATAGGTAATGAAAATTACATTGGCTCTTGGGTAGAAAAGTATATTAACTTTTCATTAGGCACCTTTATTCCTGCGATAGTGCTAATGATATTTATTAATACCGTTGCCGATAAATTTTTCTCTGTGAATTTATTCGCCTTTTAGCCAGTTAAGCAACCGTTAGCAGCTTATCGGTAATGGGGTAAGTCGCTCACTGCCAAATAAACACTTTGGCTGCCAAAGCCAAGCAATGTTATTATTGCTTGGCTTTTTCGTGCTTACTGAATCAACACACGAACTTAAATATTAAATCCAATACCTGACTTATCGACAAAATCCAAATACCTAACAAGAAACGCCTCATGCTTGAATACATTACTACGACAGACTATACCGATTGCCAACGACTCTTTCATGGTCGTGGCCATCACTACGAAAACCTTGCACACGTCAACGTTGATTGGCTAGAGCCAGTGATATTAATTACCTTATATCAAGCGGTAGAGCAAGCATGGCTGCTAACGCAGGCAAAAGAATTGTTGGCGTTAACACCGCAATGTAAAAGTGTGCAGGTGCAACATCGTTATCGTAAGTTTTCGCCGAGTGAAGTGTTATTGGGTGAACAAATTGAACGCACAGTTGTTACAGAGCAGGGACTTAATTATCACATTGAGCTAGGTAAAGCCCAAAACAGTGGCTTGTTTTTAGATATGGCGAAGGGCAGAGCTTGGGTTAAACAACAAGCTCAAGGTAAAAAGGTACTCAACCTATTTGCCTATACTTGTGCTTTTTCTGTCGCTGCTACCGCCGGTGGTGCCGCACAAGTCGTTAATATTGATTTAAGTAAAGCCTCGTTAAGTAAAGGACGTGAGAATCATCAATTAAACAACTTGGCAAAACGCGATGGTAAACGGGTAGTGTTCGAAGGTGTTGATATTTTCAAATCTAATAGTAGGATTAAAAAATATGGCAAGTACGATTTATTAATTTGTGATCCGCCCTCATTTCAAAAAGGCAGTGTTAATATTGAGCGTGATTACGCCAAAATTATCCGTCGTATTCCGCAGTGGATGAATGCTGGCGCACAGCTGATGTTATGTTTAAATTCACCGGATCTTGATGATGACTTTCTTAAAAGTGAAGTGGCGCGAGCATGTCCTGATTGCCTATTTATCGAGCGACTTGCAAACCCCGCAGTATTTAAAGAAGCCCATCAAGGCAAGGGACTAAAAGTACTGCTCTTTAGCTATCAGCCGAATTCAGAGCCAGTGCTTAGTGAATGATTGTTATTGAGTAATTGCTATTGAGTTGTTGCCCTTGTCCGCCAATAACGCGCAAACCTTGGCAGGCCCGACAAGGTAGTGCCATTGTATTGATAAGTAATAATGCTGCCAATTTCAGGCGGGTTCGCGCGTTCTTTATCACTAAAACCGCTGCCAATTTTAAAAACTAGCCCTTGTGCTGTTTTAACGTTGAGTGCACCGAGCATATTAGTGTACTTGCCTTTACCGGCTAAATGGGCAATCACTGTTGCTTCGCCATCTTGATGTTTTTTAAGTTTTAACAGCTTGGCGGTTTTGCCGATGTGGTAGCGAGCGCTTGCTAAATGTAGCATCAGCCCCTCGCCATCATTGGCAACAATATCATTTAGTTGCTGTGTTAATTGCGTCAGGTTTTGTAATTTAAACTGTGGGATCATTGCTAAAGTCTTAGGGGATGTTTTGCTAACCATATGCTTCATTACTGCAATCCTTTCAGTGAAGGTACCGTCATGAGCGGGTAAGTCAAACATCATAAAACGAACATTTTGCCAGCATTGCTCATCAATATATTTCTTCCTAACACAAGAGATAGTGGCTTGAAATTGCCCTCTTGCCATCCATAGTTCGCCATCCATAGGTGTCTTCGGCCAGTGTTGAGTAAACCATGTAGGGCTGTAGATCTTATTACCTTGTCGAGTCATCAGCTCAGTACCATTCCAGTAACCGCGCATCCCATCTAATTTCTCCGAAAGCCAGTACTGGCTAATATCATCAACCGCTTGATACGTTTTAGCATGCTGGAGCCTAGGGGGCGACTTTGATTTCGCGATATCAGTCGTTGATGGTCTGATACTAGCGACAGCGTTATGGTGATTACTGAAGCTAGTACTAATGATCACTATCAAGATGAATATCTTGGATAATTTTAGAGCGAAAACAATAGCATAATCGCGCATGATTACTTCCATGTTGGTTAAGATAGCGTTAATATTAGTACGAAATACAAACAATGCTATGTGATCTTGTGGTGAAATAGAAAAACCTTCAATAAATTCAAGGATGAATGTATGTTGCACTGTAAGGCGGTCATAGTGATTACCTTGGTACTCTGTTATTGGTTGCCCTTATCTGAGGCGCAAGCGAAAAAACGCTGTCAGCCGTTATTAGTCAAGCTGCAAAATGTTCAAGCACTACAACGGCAAGGTCATTCATCAAAGCGTAGTCAAAGTTTACGTTTACGAGAAGAAAAAGCGCGAGACAATTGGTGGCAATGTGAAAACAGTAGCCGTAAATACAAAAAGAAGCGCACTAAGAATAAGTCTAAAAAGAATGAAATGGATAGCTATCAAGCGAAACTAATCGCGCGTTCGAGTAAAGATATTGAAGCAGGTACACCTTTTAAAACCAGTCAAGCGATTGTTATCACCTCAAAGTATCAAGGTAAAAAGAAACGGGCGTGGTTAGCCTATTATCAACAACCTGAGCGCTGTCTTAGACCAAAAACGTTACAAGTGTTTGCTTTTTGCAGTGAAGATAAGCATTCACAACGGCTTGCTTTTGATAAGCTCTATCACTCCGAGGCTAATTCGGAGTGAAGTTAGTGATCAGGTGGCGGGACTAAGAAAGCGCTTGCCAATTTATTAACGCTTATTACTCACAATAGTTTGCTTTGCTATTAGCATACGTTGCTATCATCGCATCGATACTTTCTTGGCTATATTCACGCAAACCACTAAGTAACATGTGTTTCTTGCCGTGGCCGACCACTTCGTTGTTACTGATCAAATCAAACTCTAACCAGGCATCACCACGTTTACCATTAATCGTTAGGCTGGTTTTCGCTAATTTAAGTGACAGCGATTCTATATCAAGACGTTGTAAGTTAATTTCCATGCCTTGGTACATTACCATTGGGCGACTTGGGTTGATCATGACATTATTTTCAGCCATCAATTTCACTAAAATATCAGGAAAGGTATGGCCTGAAAAGTTCACGTACGCTTTAGTTAATGAGTCTATTAACGTTGGGCATTTTGATTTATCACCACTTGCGGTTACCGATAAATAAGTTTTATCGTTCTCATCGGTTAAATCAAAGTTATCGGAAATTTGGCTGGGAAAGGTCAGGGTAACCGCATCATTAACCATACCCGAGAAATCAAAGCTCATTTGTTGATGCAAGCCAGATTTAGCGATAACTATTGCAAACAATAAATCCCCAGGGACACAAAAACGTTTATTATCAATATTATGCAATGGGTTGAAATCGTCAGCAACTTGCTTGGCAAAGTTACTACCTTGCTCGCGCGTAAAGCTAATTTTATCTTGGCTGATTGGGCAATATTGCTCAATAAACATTTCTTGTGCTGACTTTTCTTTTAGCATAGGTAAACTTCACTCTAACAACGCTCACTAACAAGCAGGAAATATAAACGCCTCATTCTAACAGTGATTTAGCATTAAATCGAAAAAAATGCTGTAGAATGCAACTGAGCAGACCTCTACCTAGTTGGTTTTTCTACCAATTGGCTAGATACTAGCTGCTCTTTTTTTATCTTATTGAGGGTGCGAATTTGGTATTCTCGTTTACTCGCTTCGCTCTTATTTATAGCCGTTTCGTTAAAAGCTAGTGAAACCGGTCGCCTTGCTCGCGTATACTTAGCCCCTTGTTTGGTATTATTATGTTGATGCAATCGGCGACTGAGATCAGTAGTGATGCCAGCGTACAAACTGTTATCATTACAACGTAATAAATAGACATACCAAGTTGAAGATTGAGTCATGAAAACTAAAGGCTCATTGAGTAGTAATAAAAGAATAGGGTTCGATGGTAATTAATAATGCTTGATATTTCAAATGCAGTTAGCTTAGCCGATTGGGAAATAGAGCTCAGTGCCATTCGCTCTATGGGTAATGGTGGCCAACGTGTTAACAAAGTTGCTACCGCTATTCATCTTCGCTTTGATATAAAACGCTCTTCACTGCCAGACGCTTATAAAGAGCGATTGCTGGCAGCCAATGATACCCGAATTACTAAAGAGGGTATTATCATTATTAAAGCACAATCGTATCGTACTCAAGAATTGAACAAAGAAGATGCATTACAACGGCTAAAAAACCTGATTTTAGCGATAATGGTAGTGCAGAAAAAAAGAAAAGTCACTAAGCCTACTAAAGGCTCAGTTCAGCGACGTTTAACCGGCAAAGCCAATCGCAAGGTGGTTAAGCAAAGTCGAAAAAAAGTAAAGTTTTAACCGCACATTATAAGTAGAGAGCATTGATGAGTATAACCAGAATAGGTGCAATAGAAAAATTAACGGCGCATATTGATAGCGACGATTTAGTTCATTACCAACTACCGCTAGCGCCAATAAATGAGGGGGATGATTATCAATATGTTGAGTTAAACCCACTAATAGGTAAAACACTGACCTTAAATTTTCACGGACAAATTGCCTGTAAACACTGTGGCCGTGCCACTAAAAAAAGCTATTCCCAAGGGTTTTGTTATCCCTGTATGAGCAAATTGGCGCAGTGTGATATGTGTATCATGAAGCCAGAAACCTGCCACCACCATTTAGGCACTTGTCGTGAGCCAGAATGGGGAGAGCAGCACTGTATGGTTGATCATTATGTTTACTTGTCAAACACGTCGGCATTAAAGGTCGGCATTACTCGACACACGCAATTACCTACTCGCTGGATAGATCAAGGAGCAACCCAAGCGTTACCTATTTTTAAAGTGAGCACTCGCTTACAGTCAGGGCTTGTTGAAACAGCTTTGGCTGAATTTATTGGTGATAAAACTAATTGGCGCGCGATGCTCAAAGGTAGCAATGAGCCGATTGATTTAAAAGCCAGAGCCGACGCGTTAATCCCTCAGATTGCGAGACAGTTATCGTTAGTTTCACTTAGGTTTGGTGATGATGCCATCGAGCAATTAGATGAACAAGTAGTTAATATAAACTACCCAGTAAGCGAATATCTAACGAAAATCAGCTCATTTAATTTTGATAAAATGCCAGTCGTTACAGGGATATTATTAGGCATTAAAGGGCAATATCTAATTTTTGAACAAGGTGTTATCAATATGCGTAAGTTTAGCGCTTATCAAATTAGTGTTGAATATTAAAATTGTATGATCTTGTTTTAACAAAATTGTGCTAAATTTATAAGAGTATCGTTATCTTTATTTATTGTGCTATAGGATCAATTTATGAATGCAATAGACTTCGCTGATCAAGCAAGTGAAATATTTGTACTTTCTGATTCCTTTCTTCGAATTAAAGAATTAATCGATGATGAATCATCCAATATCGATGATATTAGTGAAGTTATCATGATAGATCCTGGCTTGTCTGCGAGCATATTGAAATTGGCAAATAGCTCATTTTTTAATTATCCGGGTAAAATCGATACGATCTCGAAAGCAGTGTTAGTACTCGGCATTACTGAAGTGTATAACTTGGTTATTGCTTACTTTACCAGTAAAGCATTTCAATCGGTAAAAGCAGACAGTGATTATTTGGACAATTTTTGGATTCAAAGTGTTGATTGTGCTTTGTTGATTAAATACTTAGGCTGTCGGTTAAGGTTTGCTAATGCAGAGCGGTTATTTATTCTAGGTTTGTTGCATAATTTGGGGGAGTTAGTGGTGCAACAAATAGCCCCTGAAAAAATCACCTTGTGCCAAAGTGATGACTTAAGCCAAACACCCTGGGAAAAGCAGCAACAAGTGTTAGGGTTCACCTATGCTGAATGTAGTGCCGAATTACTGAAAATTTGGCAACTTCCGTATAGCTTAGTGGCGCCAATACGAAATCAAGATGAGAGTGACTTTGAGCATGTGAATTTTGAGTCGCAGCTACTATTTCTGTCTAAACGGATCATGACTACTCAATTTATTTATAATACCGATAACTACTCAGCCCTGGTAACGGAGCAACATATATCGCAATTGTCATTAACTAATAATGTGCTGACATCAGCAGTACAATACTGTGATTTAGAGCGTTTAGGCATTTTATCTATTCTGAACCCGAGTGCGGTTACCATCTATTAACTCGGAGGGATGTTAGTCGGCTTTGTTTGTACTTGCGGGTATTTTGACTAACCGTTAACTGGACTTGTGCGATATCCTCTAACTTTTCAAACTTCAAACTCGATCACCATCAACTCTCTTTAAGAGGCTTTAAGTATTACTCAGTTAGATTATAAGCGGGTTTTTCTTGTACTTGCTTGATCGCGGTTAATCGAGCTTGGGCAATAGCCTCTTTAATTGCTAGTCCTTTCAAACCTTGTTCAACGAAGGTTTTAGCATTCACTAATCTCGCTGCTTGCATCGCCTCTTTGAGAAAATACTCTTGTGGGTAAGGGCGATTTTCTAAACCAAGTCGACCTAAAAAATCACTTTTACAGGCAAGAATAAAATCATCAAATTCTTGTGGTTTTCGCCACACATCCAACTGATTGAATATTTTTAGTAAATTCGTCGCTTTTAATTCAAAGGCTTTATGGCAATGTAAATGATATTCACATACTTTAAGGGCGAGTTGTTTGTATGCGGTAGGGACTTTAAGCTGTTTCGCTATTTTTTCTATTAACGGGAGGCCGGCTTTTTCATGACCACGGTGACTTGGCCAGTTCTCGGTAGCGGTTAACCCTTTACCTAAATCATGGCATAAGGCGGCAAAACGGATCGCCGCTTTGTTGTCATGATGCTCGGTCAATAGTACCGCTTGTTGTACCACCATCATCGTATGGATACCGCTACAGATTTCAGGGTGCCACTGTGCCGGATTGGGAATTCCCCAGAGTTTGTCTAAGTCTGGCCACAGTGCTTTAAGCGCTTGGCATTGATGTAAAACCTCAAAGAATACTTCTGGGCTACCTTGAGCATTAGCACCTTGAATATTACCGCCTTCGGCTAAACTGCGTTGCATTTCTTGCCAAACACGTTCTGC
>Ga0105359_10000971_pt1 | contig 24208 bp, 25 predicted proteins | sample GOMGulsemesocosm_6_FD_83659 | JGI IMG/M metagenome (GOLD analysis project Ga0105359, IMG submission 83659) | Methane-oxidizing microbial communities from mesocosms in the Gulf of Mexico - GOM8C Gulf of Mexico | ecosystem: Environmental > Aquatic > Marine > Cold seeps | place: Gulf of Mexico...
ATACTTACGGCATAAAGTTGTTTAAAATTACTGCCTTCTGGCAAACTTGCCCATTTAAGTTTAATTGCTACATAAGAGAAGAAAAATACTCCTACTTGTTTTCCTAATAATAATCCAAGCATTATTCCTAAAGGTACAGGATTTAAAACTTCTTCAAAAGATAATCCTCTTAAATCAATTCCCGCATTTACAAAAGCGAATAATGGAAGAATAAAAAATGCTACCCAATAATGTAAACTGTGTTCCATATCTTTTAACATAGAAAATTTTTCACCATTTTCTTTTTTACTAAACATTGGAATTGTAAATGCCAATGCAACGCCTGCTAATGTGGCATGAACACCTGATTTTAAAACAGAAATCCACAAGATGACTCCAATAATAATAAAAGCAGCTGGCTTAATTACATTTAGTTTATTCATTACAATCAAAATAAGTAGACAAAAACCAGCAATAATAATTGAAACAGTAGATAATTCAGCTGTATAAAATAAAGCAATAACAACAATAGCTCCTAAGTCATCAATAATAGCTAAGGCCATTAAAAATATCTTAAGACTTAACGGTACCCTTTTACCAAGCATTGCAAGTATTCCTAATGCAAAAGCAATATCCGTAGCCGTTGGAATTGCCCATCCTCTCATGGCAACTTCATCTCCTATGTTAAAATATACATAAACTAATGCAGGTACTAACATCCCTCCAACAGCTGCAAAAGCAGGAAGTGATACTTGCTTAAGAGAGGATAAATGCCCTTCTAAGACTTCTCTTTTAACTTCTAATCCAATTAAGAAAAAGAAAACAGCCATTAATCCATCATTAATCCATAAAATGAGAGGTTTTGCAATTTGTAATGCACCAAACTTAATTTCAACAGGTGTATGTAGAAAAGAATCGTACAAAGACGAAAAATCTGTGTTTTTTAGAATCAATGCAAAAATAGTTACAAATATTAATAATATCCCTGAAGAAGATTCTTTTTTAATAAATTCATCTAAAAAATTCATGTTAATCCTTATTTAGTAAGTTTTTGATTAAATACGTGTTTAAAAATAAAATAGTAAAAACTAATTAAGTATTAATTATAATACAAAAACTTATTTAAAAGAAGACCTTTGGGCAAAATTAGCTCAAAGGATTAAGAAGAGTGTCTTAATTGGTAAGTAATATCACCAGCGCCTACGCCAATAACTAAACCTTCGTCATAAGATTTGATTATTTTTTTATCTTTAATGATTTCTAATTTACAGTCTTTTGCAAGTACTTTATCAGCAAAAATAGGATTATAAGAAGCAAATTCTTTCTCAAAATCAATATCAATTACTTGCTCACCTGGTATTGTCCAAATAGGAAGAATAATTAATTCATCACAACGTTTAAAGCATTTTTTAAAACCTTCTAAATTATCATAGGTTCTTGAATATTTATGAGGTTGCCAAATAACTACTCTTTTGTTAAGGTTTTTTAAATTGTCGTATAATTCAACTGATTTCATAGTCACTTCAATTTCTGTAGGATGGTGTGCATAATCATCAATTAAAACAAAGTGTTCACATTTTTGTAACACATCAAAACGCTTTTTAATACCTTTGTAATTTTTAAGGTTTTCTCTGATTGTTTCTACATCAATCTCATTAAGTGCAGCTAAAATAGCAAGTGAAGTATCTATAGCAATATGATAACCAAAGCCCCAAACTTCAAAATAACCATAATCTTTTAATTCAAACCTTGTAAAGGGCTCATCTTCTTTTAAAATATACGAAATATTTTTAATATCAACACTTGGGTATAAATTAGTAGCATCTTTTATATTCAACGCTTTAATGTGTTCATCTTCTGCATTAAGAACTCTTATTTTACCCAAAGAGATAAATTTTCGATACGAATCAAAAAACTTATCATAATCATAATTGTAATATTCCATATGCTCTGGCTCTGCGTTGGTTACAATAGAACAATAAGGATTTGATAATAAAAAACTTGCATCGCTTTCATCCGCTTCAAACGCAACCAAATCATCAACATATCTAAAGTTAGAGTTAAAATCTTTTGAAATAGCGCCAATAATGGCAGATGAATTTAAAATAGAAGACAAAATAGCAGTAGTTGTAGATTTACCATGAGCTCCTGCAACACAATAGTTCTTCTTATCTCCTAAAATCAAGGGAAGGGCTTCTTTTCTTGAAAGTGTTCGAATTTGTCTAATTCTTGATTCAATTAATTCAGGGTTTTCATCACTTACAGCAGCAGAATAAATAACAATATCTGGCTTGTCTATATTTTTGGCACTTTGTGGAAAAACAACATTAATTCCTTCTTTTTTTAATTCTTGTGTAATGGGAGAATCTTTCATATCAGACCCACAGACTTCATGACCATTGTGATGTAAAAAACGTGCCAAAGCAGAAAGTCCAATTCCCCCTATTCCAATAAAATGTATTTTCATATTAATCCAACAAATGTTTTAAAGAAGCATATTCTTTTTCTAAAAGTACAGTATTTTCTTTTAAATAATCATCAATATTAAAAGTAAATTCATCTATAAAATACGCATACTTTTCTTGGGTTGATACATTTGATGTATCCACTTTTTCTTTATAAAAAACGTCTAAAGTGGTTTCTGTTGCAATTGAGATTAAGTGAACATTTATAGATTTTTGCAAGGTTTCATCTTCAATAATATTACATAATACAAAAAGCAATTCTTTCGCTGCATCAAATTGATCATTTGACCACTTCTCAATAGCATGCTCATAAAAAGAACGTACTAAGTATAATTCATGGTTTTCTAATGAAAGTTTTTTCCCTGCATCAATAATCGTTTGTACCTCATCAAAGGAAATAGTTAAAATATGTTGATAAATACTATTTATTTTCTCTTCATTTAAATCCAATATTAACATAGTATCAAGCACTTCATATAAGGCTTCAATATTTTTGCTTTCAATGGCATCTACTCTTGTTTTTTCCAAATATTCTAAAAATTCTGGATTACTTCTTGCTTCGTTTAATTCACTTTGATTCATTTATAAAATCCTTTAATCGTAATAATACTTCTTTTGTTTTTTCAACGTTCTCTACTAATGCAATACGAACATAACCCTTACCAATACCATTTCTTCCTAAGAACGTTCCTGGCAATACTTTAATATGCTTTTGTTTGTACAATTCTTTTGTAAATTCTAATTCATCTTTAACTTCTAGCCAAATATAAAAAGTAGCCTCTGATATTTTTATACCCAATATTTCTTTTGCTAAAATAAAATTTTCTCTATAAATAGCTCTAAATTCTTGAACATGTTTTTCATCACTCCAGGCTTTACTTGCAGCCATTTGAATAGGTACAGGAGCTGCACACCCCACATACGTTCTATATTTCATATACTCTTTTAATATATCTTTATCTCCAGCTATAAAACCAGAACGTAAGCCAGGAGCTGAGCTTCTTTTTGAAATGGAATTTAAAACCAAAATATTTTTAAAACTTGGATTAGAAGCTGCAATAGAAGCTTCTAATAAAGAAATAGGTCTTTTGTTTTCATCAAAATAAATTTCTGAGTAACATTCATCATTTAATAAAACAAAATCATATTCTAAAGCATACTTTACCCATGTACTTAAATCCTCTAAACTAATAGTTGAAGCAGTAGGATTAGAAGGGTAATTCAAAATAACCAAATCACATTCTTTCATTTCTTCTTTACTTAAAAAGGCTTGAAAATTATTAGAAGAAGTAAGATTCATATGAATTATTTTTGATTTAGTAACAATACTTGCACCTTCATAAATTTGATAAAAAGGATTAGGAAATGCAATAACAGGATCTTTTATATCAGATAATAAAAACTGAGGAAAATTAAATAAAACTTCTCTCGTACCTAAAGTAGGTATGATTTCTTCTTTTTTTAAGCTTACATCAAAACGCGTTTTTACAAAAGATATCATTGCTTCTTTAAGTACAGGTAAACCAGCAGATGCTGGGTACTTTTTAAGAAAACAAGCAGTATTGCTCAACTCTTCTTTAATAAAAGCAGGCGTTTCAAACTGAGGTTCCCCTATTGTTAATGCCGATAAATCATAGTCTTTATTAGGAATTATATCTTGCAATAATTCTGCTAATCTTTCAAAAGGATACTTTTCAAATACCACTTTTTCTCCTTGTTTTAAGTTTATTCTTCTTCGTCTTCTACAATAGGAATTAAAATCTGATTAAAATGTTCCATATCAAAAGAAATTAAATCAGAATTAGTATAAAAGAAATCAAAAAAGTATCGTTTTTTCAACATCTCTTTTTTAAAAGGCATTATTTGCAGAATATTTTTCTGTTCTTTTAATTTTTGAATGGGATTCGCATCTTTACTTTGTATTTCTATTCTTTGATTAAAGATTTTAGCCAGATTCTCAAAGTGCTCTAAAAGCCTTTTTTTATCTTCCTTATCATCAAAACCAATGGGATCCATATCAAATATCTTTGTTTTTGTAGACAACTGTGCTGAAATATCAAATACAATGGGAGATATTTGCTCATAAGATTTAGTATCATTTAACAGTACAAAGGTTTCTTTAGTACTTGCTATTTCATTTAAACCTATTTTAAAAATAGGTATTTTAATTTCTTCTAATTCATTCAAATAATTAGGAATAAAAAAAAGTTTATGAGTCAGCATTAAAACACCAATATCGTATTTTTTAATGTCACTTTTCATAATTTTTGAAAACGTGCTGTTTGCATAATCCATATCAATAATAACCGTTTTTTCAAAACTTTTCACTAATTCTTTTATTTGATTCATAATACCAACATTGGTTGGTCGTGTAATTTTTATAATTAGTTTTTTATTTTTTAAACGTTTATTTAAATATATTGCTTCTTTTATAGCAAGTACAATTTCTTTTTCACTTTGAAGGTATAAATCCAAATACAAATATATGTTCGTACCAAAAGGACGAGGAAACTGACCTTGCGTTCTACCTACAGCTTTATATACTTGCATTAAAACCTTAGGTTTACCTATTATCAAAATTGTATCATTGGGTTTTAAAATCAATGAGGGTTTAATTGTAACTAATTCTTCATTTCTATATAGAGCAAAAATTTTCCAGTCTTTTTGTTCAATGGAACCCACATATCTAAAAGCATAAGCAGAACCAAATGGAATTCTAATTTCCATTATTTCGCCTTGTTTTAGCCCTATATTTTGTGCCAAAATTGGAATATTAGGAAGTCTTTCAACCATACCGTTTGCTAAAACATCAATACCTTGATGCACATTTACATAAGGGTCATCAATTTCTAAGCCCCAATAGTCTAAAACACTCATATGTAAAGTACTTTTTGAGTCTTTTATATTTTTAATAACATTTAACATTTCATCTTTTGAATTAAGTGCAATGAGAACTTCTGTATGGATATCTTTATCTAAAACCATGGATATCTTAGACTTTGAAGTAGGGTCAAATTTATAAAAAGTAAAATTTGAAGGCCTGTGTTCACCTAAAATAACATCATTGATATAAATAATATCATAAGAATTATCATTTACATTTGACTCAATAATTCTATTAAGCAATTTTTTTGCTACAATCCCATCAAGTATTACTAGTATCTTTTTCATCTTGGGATTATATCTTTTTTATACTTGTTTTCTCAAATACTGTCATTTATCTTAAGTCCTAGCTAAACTTTCATCCTTGAAAAGCGGTATTTTAATTAAAAATACTGCACCTTTTTCTTCATTGCTTGCAGATAAAAAGCCTTGCATATTTTGTTCAATTATAATCTTACTCATATATAAACCAATTCCCGTTCCCGCATATTGATGTTTCGTTGTAAAATAAGGATCAAATACTTTCTCAATAATATCAGAAGGAATTCCCCCTGCATTATCTGATATCTTTATACATCCAAAAATATCTTCTTTATACACCTTGATATTTATTAAACCTTCATTGATTTCATTTTCAATTAACGCATCTTTCGCATTTGAAAAAATATTTAACATGGCTTGTGCAAACTCATTTGGAAAACCTAACACACTAACTTCATCTCCAATATCCTTTTTTACTTTTATATTATTATGTTTAAAGCCTGCATCAATTAAATCAATAGTAGTATCAATAGTTGCCATTAAAGAAAATTTTTCTTTTTGTTTATTGGGTTGAAAAAAGTTTCTAAAATCATCAATAGTTTTACTCATCATATTTGTAAGTTGTACGCCTTTATGCATTGAATCATCAACAAAGTCTTTGGTTAACACTCCATTATTATAAGAGAAATGAATGTTTTGAATAATTAAGCCCAAGGCATTTAAAGGCTGCCTCCACTGATGGGCAATATTTCCAATCATTTCTCCCATTGCTGCTAGCCTTGACTGCTGAATCAGCATTCTTTCATGTTTATGACGCTTTGAAATCTCTTCTTTTACTTTTGAATCAAGATTTTTATTAAGCTCTGCTAATTCTTTTGTTTTTAACTCCAAATTTATATTTACTTTGTTCACTTCTTGTGTTCTTTTTTGTACTCTTAATTCTAAATCTTCATGAGAAAGTCTTAGTTTTAATTGCGATTCTTCAAGATTTTTTACCATAATGTTAAAGGTATTAGACAGTTCCCCTATTTCATCATTGCGATCAATTAAAGAGCGTACACTTAAATTTCCATTAGCAATTGAGGTTGCTGTTTGATTCAGTTTAATAATGGGACTTGCAAATAAGTTTGCAATATAAAAAGAGATAAAAAAAGCAGCCACAATTAAAGTAGAGAATAAATACACAAACAATAAATACAATTCATTGATTTTATTATCATAATCTTTAATATCAAAACTTAGATGTAACCATCCCCAATGCACTCCTGAGAAATAAATAGGATAGGTATAATGGAAAACTCTCTTTTTTAAAATAGGAGAATACATGATTTTATAACGTTCCGTATTTTTTTGCATTTGCAACAAGGATGCATCTATTTTATTTAAATAAGACCAAGATTTTTTTTCAATATTAAAATACTGTTTATCCAGTTTAGCAACTATAATATTTTGCAGTTTATCATTGTTTTTAATATACTCAGAATTAAACTCAACTAAATAAGAAGAATCATCTATAATTAAAGCATCTGAAGTTACAAAAGAAATAGACTGGGAAATGCTTTTCCCCTCAGAATGAAGCAGTTCAATAATAGATTTTTTTTGAAGTAAGAGTAAATATCCTGCGAATATTGAAGTAACTATCATAATCCCAACAAATAACAAAAAAAATACTTTCCAAAATAATTTGTTTTTTTCTAAACTCTCCATTATTTCACCTTTGATTTAAGTAAGGTATATGCTTTGTACATGTTCTCAAAATCTATTAGATCTTTTTCATCAATTAGTTCTATTGTTCTTATTTTTGACATTTCAAAGGCTTCTTTCCTTAAATATTCATACTTTTCATCCATTGTTAATAAAAGAATTTTATCTTTATATTCTTTTTCTACACTTTTATGAATTAAACCAACACTTGAAACAAAAATATTTTCTGATTTTTCAATAATCTCCACATTCTTTTTAATTTGAGGATTGACTTCTACAATGGTTTCATAAATCCCTTTAGGTACTACTGCAAAGTTTTCTTTTCCAAAAAAAACTTTATAAACAAGCAAAGATTGTTTTTTCAAATCATAGTCTTTTGTAAATACTCTTTTATATCCTACCTTGTATTTTTTAAGCATTAAATTATCAAGCCATAATTTAGCAGAACTTTCATTCTTTTTAAAATAAATATTTTTAATAGAACTTTCATCTAAATTAAGTTTTCCCATTTTATTTTTAATTAAATAATAGGTAATAAATGTTTTATGTTCACTAATTGAAAAGGTATACAATTGTTGAGTGTGTTTTAATAAATTTTTCTTATATTTTAAATACGTTAAAATAGGTAAGGAAACAAAATATACCTTCCCTTGAATAAAATCTAAATATAATTCTTCTTCATCTTGATAAAGTTTTGCTTTAATTGTAATACCTAAATCATCCATGTTATTAAGTTTATCTGCCCAAATTTTTAAGGCTAAACTACTTTCTTTTTCAGTTACATGAAAATTTTTAGCAAATAGTCCAAAAGGAATATTTTTTGCATAAAGAGTATCAAAGAGTAAAAAGATTAAAAAAAACACACTACTTTTCAAATATTTTCCTTATAAATAATATAAATAAATTTATTATTTTTTTATCTCTATTCCAATTAACTGTTCAATCTTTGCCAATGACAGTAAATAATCATGAACATGAACTAAATAATCAATTTCCACATAAGCTTTGCTTAATTGAGCCTCAATAACTTCTTTTGAAGTTACAGCATCAATTCGATAAGCCCTTACGTTCAACTCTCTGTTAGCAGAAGCAATCGTTTTCGCATTTTTCAATAAAAGAATTTGTTTATAGGTATAAGAAGATTTTATAAATTCGTTGTTAAGTAAAAGTGCTAATCCCTCTTTTAATAAATGTTTATTTTCTTGCATTTTAATTTTTCTAAGTTCTTTTTCTTTAATTTTATTTTTTGTTGCGAAACCATTAAATAATGGAAGCTTAGCCACAAGAGCTACACTCCACGTATTATCATTTAATTTACTATATGTATAAGAATTATATCCTCTTCTAGCATTGGCTACAAGTGCAATATCTGGATAGTATTCTGCTTTAGCTTCTTTGATTCTTTCTTCATAAATATCTAAAACAATATTAATCTTGCTCAAATCCTTATTGTTAAGATAGGCTTCTTTAATAATATTTTCTAAGGATTCATTGTTATAAGATATATCATTTTTATTATAAATGAAATTAACATCTTTATCATATTTTATCCCCATTACATTTTTTAATGCAGCTTTTGAAAGTTCTTTTTTTATTTTAAAAGAAGTTACTTTTGAGCCAATTAAAGCAACTGTCACTTGCATATTCAAATAATCTGTTTTTTTAATATTTAAAGAATCACCTTCTTCCAAAAACTGTTTTGTTAATTTCTCTAGGTTTTTCATTCTTAAATAAACATCATTAGCTAAAGAAAATAATTCACTTGAGAGTCTATAAGCATAAAAATACTGTTTAACATCAAAAATAATATTTATTTTTTCTCTACTTATATTTTCTTTTGCTAAGAGTTTATTTAAATTAGCTTGCTCGATTATTGATGTTATTTTTCCACCCGTATACAAAGGATACAACATTTCAAGTTTTGCTAAACGGCTATCTCTACCTGCTACTTTCACATCAAGATCAAGAGGGATATCTAAAATTCCGCCACCTAAAGCGGAGGCATCAAATTGTATGGTATCGAACATTTTAAAGCTTTCATCAACTTTTGAGCGATTGGCAATTAATTCCAAATTAAGGTTTGGATAATTTGCACTTTGGGCTTGTTTATGTTGGTATTTAGCTATTTCTAAAGCAAGCTTTGAAATATTATTTTTTTTATTATTCAAGAGTGCTTCGTTTATAGATTCCCCTAAGGTAAAGTTTTTTACAGCCACAAGTTCAATAGTCATAAGTACAATAAATAATATTTTCTTCATAATAAGCCTTCGTATCTATGCAAGTAGTTTATCAAAAAAAAAATAAATTATTAGTTTAATCTATTTGTTAAACAAAAATATATATAATAATTAAAACTAATTATAAAGTAGGCATATGACTAAAGATATTCTAAAAGATCTAACGATTTTATATGTTGAAGATGACCAATACATTCAAGAAAATACGGTTATCACTTTAGAAATGTTACAAATAAATGTCATAAAAGCATCCGATGGAAAAGAGGGTTTGGAAAAATTTATTCAAAATGAACATATTGATTTAATTTTAACAGATATCAATATGCCCATTATGAATGGTTTGGATATGATTGAGAAAATCAATGAAATCAGATCAAATGTACCATTAATTATTACAACAGCCCATCAAGAAGTTGAATTCTTAATCAAAGCAATAGAACTGGGTGTTCATTCTTATATTATGAAACCCATAGATATTTACAAAATAATTGACTCTCTAATTAAATCCATTGAACCAGTAATACTTAAAAAACAATTACTTGAGAAAAACCATGAATTGCATAAATTGAACGATTCCTTGGAATTAAAAGTAAAAGAAAGAACAAAAGAACTTGAAATATTAGCAACTACTGATGCATTAACAGGGATAAATAACAGAAGAAACTTTTTTACACTATCAAAAGAATTATTTGCTAAAACCTCACATAATGATATATATGCAGTGATGATGGATATAGATAGATTTAAAAATTTAAATGATACTTACGGACACAGTATAGGAGATGAAATATTAAAAATGGTTTCTACAGCCATTAATGATGCCATTGATAAAGAAGATGTTTTTGGAAGAATCGGAGGAGAAGAATTTGCTTTACTTTTTGTTTCTACTGATGCCTTAAAAGCAGAAGAAAAAGTAAATATTATTCGAAAAAAAATCGAAGCCTTGTCATATAAAAACAAAGAAGACATTGTATCCTGTACCATTTCAAACGGAATTGCTAAAAAAACTAAAAATGATCAAAATATTGATACCGTACTTGCAAGAGCGGATCAAGCCTTATATGAAGCCAAAGGTACAGGAAGAAATAAAGTTGTTTCTTTTAGAGCTTAGATTTAAGCTTTTTTCTAAACTTTATTTCACTTATAATAGTAGCTAAAATAATTAAAACAGCTCCTGCAATCTGATAAGAGCTTAACGATTCATTCCCAACATAAACGCCGAAAAATGCAGCACTCACAGGTTCCATAGTAAATATTATTGCAGCTTTTGAAGCGGAAGTATATTGTTGCATATAGGTTTGAATTAAAAATGCATAAACAGTTGCAAATACAGCGGTAATTAAGACAGCTTTAATGAGTGTAGCATCTAAAGGAAGAATAAATGTCATCTCTTCTAATCCAAGAGAAAAACACATTGAAAGAACAGTTACGGTAAGGAACTGAAAACATACAATAATAAAAACATTTGCTTTATGCGAAAACTCTCCTGTTAAAACGATATGTAAAGCAAACATCAACGCACAAATTAAAACAAGGATCTCTCCATACGCAAATTCTAAGCTTCCAGACATTGTTAATAAATAAAGTCCTAATAATGCAATAAAAGCTGATATCACTACATTTGAATAAATTTTGCGCTTAAAGAGTATTAATGCCAAAAAAGGAACAAAAACAACATTAAAGCCGGTGATAAATGCGACTATGGAACTTTTTACATAAAGTAAACCAAAGGTTTGTGTTGCAAAACCAGCAAACAAAATACATCCCAATACAAAACCATAAAAAATTGATTGTAAATTTATTTTTGAGTAATGTTTATAAGCGATAAGAAACATCAAAATACTTGCAATAAAAAAACGCCAAAACAAAAAAGCATAAACAGGTACGTTTTTAATAGCATCTTGCACCATTAAAAATGTCAAACCCCATGATATTGCAACACTTAATAATAACAAATCTGCTTTATATTCTTTAATTTTATTTAAGTTCAAGATTATCCTTAAAATAATAAATTTTATTTTTGCAATATTAACAAAATTACTATAATATTTTAGTTAATGCAAAGTAATTATTTAAATACTCGTTTTTGTATAATTTAATCTCATTAAATTAATTCTTTATTAAACTTGGCTTCATACTTATGTATTTAACTTAGCTTTAACAAAACATTCAATAGAATTTATATCGACTAAAAATTAAAACATTTTCTACAGTGCACATGGCCGCTTAAAAATAGAGTATGTTTTAGCTTTTATTTGATTAAATTTTATTAAAGTAGAAGAGGAAAAATGAGTAATATTAGTATACAAATGTCAAATGTAGATAAGTTTTATGATGATTTTCACGTATTAAAAGAGATTGACTTTCACGTAGAAGAAGGTGAAATAGTTGTGATTTGTGGACCATCTGGTTCTGGTAAATCAACGTTAATTAGATGTATTAATGGTTTAGAAGATATTGATAGTGGAGATATTGTTGTGGATTCTCTAAATATTCATGAAAACAAAAAAAACATGCAAACAATTAGAACTGAAGTAGGAATGGTATTTCAACACTTTAATCTCTTCCCCCACTTAACTATTCTAGAAAATATTACTATTGCACAAACATTAGTTAAAAACACTTCTAAAAAAGACGCAAATGATGCTGCTCTTGCTTTACTTTTAAAAGTAAAATTAGAAGATAAAGCCAATTCTTATCCAGCTGATTTATCAGGTGGTCAAAAGCAAAGAGTTGCAATAGCAAGATCCCTTGCTATGAAACCAAAAGTTTTATTATTTGATGAACCTACTTCTGCTTTAGATCCGGAAACAATTGGAGATGTATTATCTGTAATGCAAGATTTAGCACGTGAGAACTATACAATCGTATGTGTTACTCATGAAATGGGTTTTGCGAAAGAAGTTGGAGATAGAATCATTTTTATGGATGAAGGATGTATTGTAGAAGAAAATACTCCCGAAGAATTTTTCAATAATCCAAAATCACCAAGAGCTAAAAAATTCTTAAATGAAATTTTAGTTCACTAGTATTTATAAAACAATAGAAAAGCTAAGGCTTTTCTTGAGTATTTTTTTTTGTGCATCATGATGCATAAAAAAAAGTACCCTATACCTTTAGACATATTTATTGGTACTTATATTAAAGGAGAAACAAAATGAAAAAACTAGTATTAGCTTTTGTTGTGCTTTGCTCAACACTATTTGCAGGTGATATTAACCTATGGAAAAAATCTACACTAAGTAAAATCATCGAAAGAGGTGAATTAATAGTAGGAATGGAACCTGGATATATGCCTTTTGAAATGAAAGACAAAAAAGGTCGAATCATAGGTTACGATGTTGATATGGCTAAAAAAATGGCAAAAGAAATGGGCGTAAAAGTTAAATTTGTACCAACGGCTTGGGATGGTATTATTGCTGGTTTAGTAACTGAAAAATTTGATATTATTATGTCAGGTATGACTATTACTCAAAGCAGAAACTTAAAAGTCAACTTTGCAAATCCTTATATTGTTGTTGGTCAAACAATTATCATGAAAAAATCTTTAGATTCAAAAGTTAATTCAGCAAAAGATTTAGATAAAAAACAATATACAATTGCTACTAAACTTGGTGTTACTGGTGAAATTGCAACTAGAAAATTCTTTAAAAATGCAAAAATTGTTACTTTTGAAACAGAAGCAGATGCTGCTACTGAAGTATTAAATGGTAATGCAGATGCAATGGTTTATGATCAACCATACAATGTATTATTTATGAGTGGTAAAGGTAAAGGTAAATTAGTTCACCTTGATACTCCTTTAACATACGAACCATTAGGTTGGGCAATTAGAAAAGGTGATCCAGATTTCTTAAACTGGTTAAATAACTTCTTAAGACAAATGAAAGAAGACAAAGTTGTAAACTTCCACGATAATTTATACAAAAAGTGGTTAGTTGATACAAAATGGCTTAAAAGAGTACAATAATGGGAAAAAAGAAATCAGTTTCTTTAGCTCATAATAAAAACCTGGGGCATACACTTGCCCTAGGTTTCTATTTAGCTATCGGTTATTTTTTATTTTTAGCAGCATCAAACATGAATTATGTTTGGCAATGGAATTCGATTCCAAAATATTTTGCATACGAAGAAACAATATCTATTGAAGCTCCACAAGATGGAAAATTCACAAGCGTAGATGGAAAATATTTTGTAATTACAAGTGATGGAGAAAAAGAAGAACTTCAAATAACAAGTGATTTTAACTTTGAATATGAAATTGATGAAGATATTTACCAAGGTGATATTATTGCTTCAATGAGTGAGTGGCGTGCAGGACCTATGATAAATGGTATGTGGGTTACTATTAAAATATCAGTAATGTCTGCAATTCTTGCTAGTATTATAGGTATTTTGGTTGCATTTATGCGCTTATCTTCTTATCAATTTTTTAAAGATATAGCCAGTGTTTATATTGCAATTATAAGAGGAACACCTCTTTTAGTACAAATCTTCTTATTTTATTTTATTATTGCAAATATTTTTGATATTGAAAGATTTTATGCAGGAGTTCTTTCACTTGGAATATTCTTTGGTGCCTATACTGCTGAAGTGTTAAGAGGAGCTATTCAATCTATTGATAAAGGTCAAATGGAAGCATCTCACTCCCTTGGTATGTCATATCTTCAAACAATGAGACATATTATTTTACCTCAGGCATTCAAACGTGCGCTTCCAAGTTTAGTAGGTGAAATAATTGCTTTGGTAAAAGATTCATCTTTAGTATCTGTTATTTCAATTACAGATTTAACCAAAGTAGGTAGAGAAATTGTTGCTAATACGTTCTCTCCTTTTGAAACATGGATAGTAGTTGCAGTTATGTACTTAACAATTACCTTCTCTTTAACATATGTAGGTCACAGATTAGAAAAACGAATGGAAGAAAAAGGTGGCTTAAGCTAAATGCCTCTTTTTTTCGAATCTTTATTGCAAAATACAATTACGTTTTTTGCAATTTTAGACCCTATTGGGGTTTCTGCATTAGTATTATCTATTCTTCCAAACAATACAACAAAAGCTCAAATGAATGAAGTTGCAAAAAAATCTACCATTACTATCATAATAGCTTTTTTTGTAGTTTTACTTACAGGGGATTTTATCTTAAAAATTTTTGCTATTAATGCTAACTCTATTAAAGTTATGGGTGGCTTAGTGCTTATTTTAATGGCTTTACAAATGGTAAGTGGTTCAACTAAAAGTAAAAAACCCACAAAAGCAGAAGAAAAAGATGTCAAAGAACAAGATGATTTATCCGTAATACCAATTGGTATTCCTATTACTTTTGGGCCTGGAATTTTTACAACTGTTCTTATTTACAAACAAGAAGCCAGCAATTTTACTGATATCTCAGTAATAATTTTAGCTTTTTTAATTAACGCAGCCCTTATTTATATTGCTTTTAAATACTCGATTTACCTTAAAAAAATACTTGGTTTAACGGGACAAAATATTGTAACAAAAGTAATGGGATTAATTGTAGGTGCTATTGCTGTTCAGTTTATAATTAGTGGTATTATATCGCTTACTCAAGGTTATCTTTAGTGCTTGACATATACATACAGGGTTTTATTGTTACCATTTCATTAATCATGGCAATAGGTGCACAAAATGCTTATGTGCTTAAATTAGGTCTTCTAAAACAGCATGTACTAATGGCTGTTAGTATGTGTGTCTTATTTGACATTTTTTTAATTTCTACAGGTGTTTATGGCCTTGGTTATTTTATTAATGACAATCAAATACTTATTAATGCTGTTGCTTTTTTAGGAATTGCCTTTTTATGCTTTTATGCTTTTACTTCATTTAAAGCAGCCCTTAAAAATGAAAGTTTAGAAATTGATAATACAATTAATACCAAACCAAAAAAAGAAGTGATTACACTTGTTATTGTGATGACTTTTTTAAACCCACACACTTACTTAGATACAATAGTATTAATTGGTGGCATTGGGGCAAATGTACTTGATGAGCTAAAGATATTTTTTCTATTTGGTTCTATTACTGCTTCTACTTTGTGGTTTGTATCCTTAGGATTTGGAGCTTCTTTATTAATACCCCTTTTTAAAAAACCAATAACGTGGAAACTTTTAGATATAACTACTGGAACATTAATGTTATACATTGCGTATTCATTAATTGAATTAATTAAATAATTACGACTTACAAAGGAAAAAAATGAAATTTACACTTGATGCTACATCTTCTAATGCAAGAGCAGCAACTATTGTTACGGAACACTCGACGATACAAACACCTGTTTTTATGCCAGTAGGTACTCAAGGTACAGTAAAAACACTTGATGCTAATGATATGTTAAGCTTAGGTGCAAAAATTATTCTTGGAAATACCTACCACTTGTATTTAAGACCCGGATCAAAATTGATAAAAGAATTTGGAGGTTTACATGGTTATTCTAAATTTCCGAATTCTTTTTTAACAGATTCTGGTGGATTTCAAGCTTTTTCGCTCAGCGATAAATCCAAGCCTGATGAAAAGGGAATTATGTTTAAATCCCATTTAGATGGCTCAAAACACTACTTTACTCCAAAAAGTGTTTTAGATACACAATATGAATTAAACAGCGATATTATGATGATTCTGGATGATTTAGTAGCACTTCCTAATACAGATGAACGAATTGAACAAAGTATTTCCAGAACTACAAATTGGGCAAAAGAAGCAATAACATATCACAAAGAACAACAGGAAAAAGGCATTGGCGTAAAACAGAATATTTTTGCGATTATTCAAGGCGGAACTTCTAAAAAATACCGTGAGCAATCAGCAAAAGAATTATGTGCGTTAAGCGATTATGATGGTTTTGCAATTGGAGGATTAAGTGTTGGTGAACCAAATGCGGATATGTATGAAACAGTGGAATGGACAACACAGTTTATGCCAAAAGACAAACCAAGATATTTAATGGGAGTAGGAACTCCTGAGGATTTAATTGAAAATATTCACAGAGGTGTGGACATGTTTGATTGTGTAATGCCTACAAGAAATGCAAGAAATGGTACTTTATTTACTACTTTTGGAAGATTAAATATTAAAAACACTCAATTTAAAACAGATAAAGAACCTTTAGATCCAAACTGTTCTTGTTATACTTGTAGTAATTTTTCAAGAGCGTACTTATCTCATTTATACAGAGCGGGTGAAATGACATTTTACCGCTTAGCAACCTTGCATAATTTGCATTATTACCTTACGTTAATGCGTGAAGCAAGAGCTTCCATTTTAGAAGATAAGTGGCTTGAATTTAAAGATGATTTTTACGCCAAACGAAAAAAATAGTTTTATTTTATAAAATAGTCCTCCTAAAACTTTTTATATTTTAGCTATAATACTTAAAATATAAAAAGAACGTTAATGTATAAAGGAAATAAATGGAAGTAGATAACAAACTTATTGCAAAACTAGCAAAATTATCCAGTTTAGAAATTGATGATTCAAGAAAAGAAGAATTAAAATCGGAGCTTGGAGATATCATTAATTTTGTTAAAAATTTAAATGATATTGATGTTTCACACATTGATGCAACATTTAATACAATTGAAGGGGGAACACCTTTTAGAGAAGATATTGTTTCTACTGATTTAGACATGAGTGAACATATTTTAAAACATGCCCCTAAAAGTGAAGATGGGTATTTTATCGTTCCAAAAATTATAGAATAAAGGAAAATAATGATTAGGATTTACGGAATTAAATCCTGAAGTAGTGTTAGAAAAGCTTTGAGTTTTTTCAAAGAAAACAACCTTGAAATAGAATTTTTTGATTATAAAAAAGAATCTGTTCCTTCTACACTTATTACTTCATGGACAAAAGAAATTGATATAGATATTTTATTAAATTCAAAAGGGGCTAAATACAGAACCTTGGGTTTAAAAGAATTAAATTTAGATACAAAAGAAAAAATACAATGGTTGGAAAAAGAGCCCATGCTTTTTAAACGTCCTATTGTGCAAAGTGATGATATTTTGTTAGTAGCTTTTAATGAAGAAGCCTATAAAGAAGCTTTTTTATAAAATAAAGAAGTAAAAAAAAGGGAAAGCAGATGCTTTCCCTTTTTTTATGAAAAAAATTAAGACTTAGTGTCTTGCTTCTTTTAAGGTCTCAGCTATCATGAATGATAATTCTAAGGCTTGATCGGCATTTAATCGTGGATCACATTGTGTATGATATCTAGATTTTAAACCTTCTTGTGTAATTGCAGCAGAAGTAGAACCTGTACACTCAGTTACATCTTGTCCTGTCATTTCTAAGTGAATTCCACCTGCAACAGTACCTTCTGCTTTATGAATTTGAAAAAATTGTTTTACTTCAGATAAAATTGAATCAAAATCTCGTGTTTTGTATCCATTGTCCGCTTTAATAGTATTTCCATGCATTGGATCACAAGACCATACAACATTTCGTCCTTCATCTTTTACTTTTTTAAGTAATTTAGGATAAATATCAGCAACATTATTAGCACCCATTCTTACAATTAAATTTAATCTTCCTGAATCATTATTAGGATTAATTGCATCAATTAGACGAATTAATTCATCTTCTTTCATAGAAGGGCCAACTTTACAGCCAATAGGGTTTTGAATCCCTCTAAAGTACTCTAAGTGCGCTCCATCTAAGTCTCTCGTTCTATCACCAATCCATAACATATGTGCACTACAATCATACCATTCACCTGTAAGTGAATCTTGTCTTGTTAGTGCTTCTTCATAGTTTAATAATAGTGCTTCATGAGATGTATATAAAGTTGTTTCATGTAATTGTTTAGTATTTTCATTCGTAATTCCACAGGCTTTCATAAACTCTAACGTTTGAGTAATCTTAGCTGCTAATTCTTCGTATTTAATACCTAAAGCATTGTCTTTAATAAAATCAAGATTCCATGAATGCACTTGATTTAAATCAGACATTCCACCTCTTGAAAATGCACGTAATAAGTTTAATGTAGCAGCACTTTGATTATAAGCTTTAATTAGTTTATTAGGATCTGGTAATCTCTCTTCTTCGCTAAAACCAATAGAGTTAATAATATCACCTCTATATGAAGGTAAAGAAATACCATTTACTTCTTCAAAATCAGAAGATCTTGGTTTTGCAAATTGACCTGCAACACGTCCAACTTTTACTACAGGACAGCCTCCTGAAAAAGTAAGTACCACTGCCATTTGCATTAATGCTTTAAACAAATCTTTTATATTATTTGCATTAAACGCATCAAAAGACTCAGCACAGTCTCCACCTTGTAATAAGAAAGCTTTACCTTTTTCTACTTGTGCTAATTCACTTCTTAAACTTCTAGCTTCTCCAGCAAAAATTAAAGGAGGATATGATTTTAACTCTTGTTCTACTTTTTTTAACAGTTCTTGATTTGCATATGTTGGTTGTTGTTTTATTGGAAAGTTTCTCCAACTTCCAGTATCCCAGTTATTCATATAACTCCTTTTTTATTTTAATAAGCAATGAGTCTATCTAAAAAAAGCTGAATTTTATTGCTTCTTGATGATTTATTCGATACTTTAAATAATTTTACTTATAAATACACTCACATTGGATAAATTAAGAACAATAGCGCTCTTTTTAGAACAATTTTTATATTGGTGATTTTAGGATTTAGTATAAGATAGTGCAGGTATATGTAAATATATACAGCCAATAGTTAATATTAGCTGTATATTAAGCTAGTGTTTATTGTTTAGTTAATTTTGATAACATATCTTCAAAAGATAATTTAAAAGAACCTAAACCATCTTTTAACAAAGTATTATATATTTCATCCATATTTATATTATTCTTTTTTAAAAGTTCAAAAAAGGCATCACACTCTTTTACAGAAGCTATATTAGCTTCTTCTTTTTTACCTTCTTTCATATAGTCTTCTATAGTTCCCAAAGGTGCTGTATTTACAGAATTAGGAAAAAGTAAATTGTCAACATAATAAGTTGCTTCTAGTTCATCCCCTTTAACAGAAGTACTAGCAAAAAGTGTTCTTATATTTTTATTCTTAAACGTATTAATTTCATGATAACACTTAGTCGCATTTATAATTCCAAGTTTTGCTTTTGGTAGAGAAAGTCCTGCAAATTTTAAGTCACATAAACGATCAAATCTTGAAACAAAAATAGAAACAACTGCTTTTGTGTCTCTGTTTGATTCTTTAATTCCTTCATTTAAAGCTTTTGCTGCTGCAATTGCTTGTGACGGTGAAAAAACAAGAGTTGCATTTACATGGATTCCTTGGGCTGTTAATGCTTTCATGGCAATAAAACCAGCTTTTGTCGCAGGAACTTTAATCATTACATTGTCTTTTGCTAACGATGCAAATAACCTGATTCCTTCTTTAATAGTACCTTCTGAATCATCACATAAACTAGGATCAACTTCTAATGAAATAAAACCATCGTCATCATTTTCATCATGAAGCTTACCTAATAACTCTGCCGCTCTTTTAATATCTTTGATTGCAAGTTCTTCATAAATAGTTTTTGCATTATTAGCTTGTAACATAACTAACTGTTGTTTATATGCACTAGAATTAATAATAGAAGATGCAAAAATTGCGGGATTTGAAGTAGCCCCATGAATAATTTCATCTGAAATTAAATCTTTAAATTGATTTTCTAAAAAATCTCTCTCAATAAAATCACACCACAATGAAAAATTTATTTCTTTTTTTAAACTCATAATAACCCCTATATACTTGATAGTATTTTTGTTAAATCTTTTGTATCGATAATAATATTTGCTTCTTTTTTAAGCACTTCTCTTGCACAAAATGCAATTCTTGTATCAGCATATTTAAACATAGACACATCATTAGCACCATCACCACACACTAATGTATTCTCTTTTGAAATACCCATTAAGCCCTGTAAACGATTAATCATATCACCTTTTGACGAGCTAAACATCATATCTCCACCAACAAGCCCTGTTAATACTCCATTCTTTTCATGCAAGATATTGGAGAAGTCTGCATCTAATCCTAAAACTTTGGAAGCTGGACTTGTTGCTGTTCTAAAACCACCAGAGAAACAAACTACTTTATAGCCTTTTTCTTGAAGTTTGGGAATTAATTCTAAGGCACCAGGCATTAATGGTAAATTTTTACAAATACTTAAAACTTTTTTATATTCCAAACCCTTTAATAAAGCAACACGTGTACTTAAGGATTCAAAAAAATCCAATCTTCCACTCATTGCTTCTTCTGTAATTAAAGATACTTTTTCTTCTAATCCAAGTTCTTTTGCTAAAAAATCAATTGTTTCGCCATCCATTAATGTTGAATCAAAATCAAACACTGCTAGTTTCATATCTGTCCCTATTTTTATAAATTAGTAGCTATAATACCTAAATTATACTAAATCATTAAGAATAAAAATAACTCTACAAACTAAGGTAATATATGAAATTAGCGTCCATTGATATTGGATTAAAAAGAATTGGCTTGGCTATTTGCTTACAAAGTAATATAGTAAGTCCAATTACTGCCATTTTAAGAAAAAATAGAAACCAAGCAGCAAAAGACGTTAATCTTTTTTTAGAAGAATGGGAAATTGACAAATTAATTGTTGGATATCCAAGTGCAAGTGAGGATATGCAAAAAAGAATTCAACATTTTGTTGCACTGTTAGATTTAAAAATTCCTTACGAATTACAAGAAGAAAACATGTCTTCAATTGAAGCAAAAGATTTAATTAAAGGCCAAATAAAACAAAAAAGAGATGGACGGATTGATTCGCTTGCTGCAAAAATTATATTAGAGCGATACATAGCTAAAAATAAGGGTAAGTTATGAAAAACTACGAACTTATATTAAGTATTGCACTTAAAAAAGATATATTAATTAAAGCTATAAAAATAGCATTTGTTGTTGGAATCATCTTAAATCTAATAAATCAAGGAGAGTATTTACTTTCACTTGATACTATAAATCTTAGTATTAGTAAATTATTATTTACTTTTTGTGTTCCATTTTGTGTCTCAATGTATACTGCAATTACTATGAAAATGAAGTTTAAAAAAGATGAAATAGCATTAGTTAGTGCTCAGCTAAAATGTGAAAATTGTAATAACACTGTTTTTACAATTAAAAATGAAAAAATTCCAGAATGCACAAAATGTTTAGAACAAACATCTTGGCTTTTTATAAAATAAAGGAAAAAAATGGCTCTAATTGAAATTGAAGAAAATGAACTTCTGGCTTTAAAAGAAAAAATAAAATATTATGAAAATTTTAATTTAAGTGAATCTAAAGACATTGCAAAAAATATTACAAATACTGCTATTAATGTAAATCAAGCGTCTAAAACAAGGTTATTAGAAATTCAAAATATTGAAGATTTAGTAAATAATTTTATTAACTATTCAAATGAAATTTTTACTTCTTCGTCTGAATCATTAGATTCATCAAAAAATACATCTAGTGAAAGTCAGAATATCATCAAACTTATTGAAACGCTTTTCGAAGTTATTAATAATATGTCCGCTTCAATTAAAGGCTTTTCATCTACTATGGAGTTGTTAAATGACAAGAATAAAGCCATTAATGAATTAGTTTTTGAGAATGATAAAATATCAATGCAGACAAACCTATTAGCAATTAATGCTGCAATTGAAGCCTCAAAAGCCAAAGAGTTTGGAAGGGGTTTTGCTATTGTTGCCAGTGAAGTAAAAAAGCTTGCTTCTGCTTCGAAACAATCAACTGTTAATATTGGAAGTGAAGTTTCTACAATTACGCAAATGACAAAAGACATCACACATAAAAATATCCAAGTTCAAGAGCAAGTTGAAAACTCCGTTTCTATATCAAAAGATGCAATTGAAAAATTACGTTATCTTATTGATATATCTACAAAAAATAGTCAAAATGCTGTTTCAATATCGCAAAATGTAACACAGCAGTTAGATGGTTCAGATACAATTAAAAATAAAATATCTGCTTTAGTAGAAGATACAAAAAAAGCCATTGAAGGTTCTAATAAAAATATAAATTTAGGAAAAACCCTTCTTTTAAATTTAGATCTTTAATATTTTTCTAAATGCACAATTGCAATTGCAAAACCCATGTCATGAGCTATTGAAACATGTGCATCTTTTAAATTAAATGAATCTTGTACTTTTTGTGAAAAAGAAAGTACAGGCGCATTTTTCTTTGTTTTTTTTATAATAATATCATGAAAAGAACATGATTTACCAATACCTGTTCCCAGTGCTTTTGATGCAGCTTCTTTTACCGCCCAAAAACCAGCAGCTGTTTCACATTTTTTCACTAATAATATTTCTTCGTCACTTAAAAACTTTTTGTATGCTTTTTCTCCAAATTTATCATGCATTTTTTTAATACGTTCTATACTAACTACATCTACTCCTATCATTTTTCTACCTTGTATTTATTTATGCATAATTATAGCACTATAGATTTTTTAATGTATTAAATCACAACGTATCTTTATTATTTAACAAAATAATCTAATTTTTATCCTAAAAATATATTGAAACTAGCTATAATTTCTTAATAATAAGGACACACATTGAAAATCATTAGAACAATTGAAGACTTGCAAAATATTAGGCAATCACTAAATAAAAGTATAGGTTTCGTACCAACAATGGGAGCCTTACACAAGGGACATATTTCATTAATTAAACAAGCAAAACTTAACAATAATATTACTATAGTTTCATTGTTTATTAATCCTACGCAATTTTTAGCACACGAGGATTTATCTTCTTACCCAAAAGATGATCTAAGAGATATTAATATATGTAAAGAACATAAAGTAGACTATGTTTTTATGCCTACTAAAGAAATCATGTACCAAAGCACAGATGAAGTTCTTATAAAAGCGCCAAAGCTATCTTCTTATATCTTAGAAGGCCAAACACGCCCAGGACACTTTGATGGAGTATTACAAATAGTGTTAAAACTCTTTAATTTAATTCGCCCAACAAATGCATATTTTGGTAAAAAAGATGCACAACAATTAAGTCTAATTACTAGCATGGTTAAAAATTTATTCTTAGCTATTAATATTATCGAATGTGAAATAATAAGAGAAGATGATGGTTTAGCACTAAGTTCTAGAAATATATATTTGAATAAAGAACAAAGAAAAAATGCACTTACCTTATCTTTATCTCTAAATAATGCAAAAGAGTTAATAGTGCAAAATGAAAACAATTCTAAAATAATTCTAAAGGCTATGAAGAATATTTTAAAAGAACAAGATATCGAATATCTTACTATAGTTGATAGAGAATTTAACGAAATTTCGAGCATACAGAAAAATAATACAATCATTTTATTAGTGGTCAGATTTGGCAAAACAAGGTTATTAGATAATCTCTGGATTTAATTAGTGAATAGTGAATAGTGAATAGTGAATAGTGAATAGTGAATAGTGAATAGTGAATAGTGAAAGGGTTTCAATACTTTTCTTAAAATAGACATAAAATCCCGAAAAAAAGGCTAAAAAAAAAGCTTTACCTCAAACAACTTAGAGTTGAATAAGATAAAGCTTTGGTTAATACTTAAATCTGGCAACGGCCTACGTTTCCGACAAGGGGACCCTGCAGTATTATCAGCGATGAAGAGCTTGACTACCAGGTTCGAAATGGGGCTGG
>Ga0105359_10000972_pt1 | contig 24205 bp, 24 predicted proteins | sample GOMGulsemesocosm_6_FD_83659 | JGI IMG/M metagenome (GOLD analysis project Ga0105359, IMG submission 83659) | Methane-oxidizing microbial communities from mesocosms in the Gulf of Mexico - GOM8C Gulf of Mexico | ecosystem: Environmental > Aquatic > Marine > Cold seeps | place: Gulf of Mexico...
ACTCCAAGGTTTTGGTAAAGCAGCACTCTTCTTTATACATAGTGTAGTACATATGTTCTCTCGTCCTTGGCAATGGCGCAGAGTGATTGAACAACTGTATTTCATTGGTGCTAAGTCCATCGTCGTGATCTGTGTTACCGGACTATTTACCGGTATGGTATTAGGACTACAAGGTTATTACACACTCTCTCAATTCGGCTCAACCGGCTTACTTGGCTCTGCGGTTGCACTTACCCTTATTCGTGAATTAGGCCCAGTATTAACCGCTATCATGATTATCGGCCGTGCAGGTTCGGCAATGACTGCCGAAATTGGCATTATGCGTATTTCAGAACAAATTGATGCGCTTAAAACAATGACCATAGATCCAATCAGGTTCCTAGTCAGCCCCCGTATTATCGCTGCGCTGATTAGTTTTCCACTATTAACTGCTATCTTCGATACTGTTGGTATTTTTGGCGGTTACCTGACGGGCTCTCAATTATTAGGCATTAATCCCGCGACTTATTTTTATCGAGTCGAAAGCAGCGTTAGCATGACCGATGTCGCTGGCGGTTTTATTAAATCAATCTTTTTTGCCATGACTGTAATAACCGTCTGCTGCTACCACGGTTATTATACCCATACTCGCCGTGACAATTTTGGTGCGAAAGGCGTTGGTCTATCAACAACAACCGCAGTTGTACAAGCAAGTATCCTGGTACTTGTTATTGATTATATTTTAACATCGTTTTTATTATAGGGATGCTATGGATACGCCACTGATTCAGCTTTGTAATGTCAGTAAAACATTCGAAGAAAACACCGTTTTAAATAACATTAACCTCAGTATTTTCAAGGGTGAAATAACCACTATCATAGGTAAAAGTGGTGAGGGTAAAAGCGTTTTACTTAAGCATATTATCGGCTTACTTAAACCTGATTCAGGCACTATACTTTTTACAGGCAAAGGCTTCTCTGCGCACTCTTCTGTGGAGCAGCTTAGTTTAAAGAAGAAATTCAGTTATATGTTTCAAGATTCAGCTCTGTTTGACTCAATGACAGTATATGACAATATAGCTCTGCCCTTACAAGAAGCGAGTCAGTTAACTAAAACAGAGATACAACAGCGTGTTAAAGTACGTATGACACAACTCGATATAATCGGTACTGAGCAGCAATATCCCGGACAACTATCGGGTGGTATGCGCAAGAGGGTCGCTCTAGCCCGAGCTCTGGTGACAGATCCTGAAATTATCTTATTTGACGAGCCTACGACAGGGTTAGACCCGATACGTAAAAAAGCAGTTCATAAGATGATTGCAAACTATCAACGTAAACTTGGTTTTACTGGAGTCATTGTCAGTCATGAAATCCCTGAAATATTCAGTATTTCTCAGCGCGTTGCATTGCTTAATGAAGGCGACATTATTTTTCAAGGTACTCCTGAGCAGCTAAAAAATGATGACAATCCCGTTATTTCAACATTCATTCACGGACATGAGTCCTCATTACTCGATATCGATTAACGTAATAAATTGGAGCTATTATGAAAAAATCATCCATTGAAACTTCTGTCGGTATATTTGTGCTAATCGGTATACTGTGTGTCGGTTACCTGACAGTTAAACTCGGAAAAATGGAGTTACTCGGCGATAACTATTATAGCGTTTATGCCGACTTCAATTCTGCTACAGGCCTAAAAGGTGGTGCGAATGTGGAAATGGCGGGCGTTAGGATCGGTCAAATTGAAAACATTGTATTGTTGCCTAATATTAAAATTGCCCGAGTAAAACTAAATATAGACAAAGATATAACCCTCTCTGTCGATGTTATTGCATCAGTTAAAACAGCAGGATTGCTCGGCGATAGATACCTGTCTCTTACCCCTGGTGGGAGTGATGAATATCTAGAAGCTGGTGATAGTATTGAAGAAACAGAGTCCGCACTTGATATTGAAGATCTCATCAGTAAATATGTATTTAGTAGTGAAGGTTAATAATCACTTAACAAGCACCGCGCTATATTCGAACTTTGTATTATGAGGCACTCTATGAAAAAAATTATTACGTTATGTATTTCAACACTTTTACTATTCGCGACAGCGGTTAATGCGAATACTCATAACATTAACCAAGCGACTGCATTGATTGACAGTGCGATGAAAGAATCATTAAGCATCATTAATGATCCAGCACTAACTACTGAAATTAAACGCGAAAAGCTCTGGCCTATTGTGACAAGTTATTTTGATTTCACCTTGATTTCGGAGTTAACCCTAGGTAAATTTTCAGCAGATGCAACAAGTCCACTGGGTGATTACAGTGATCGTCGCTTTACAGCCAAACAACAAGCCGAGTTTACCGATGCATTTACCATTCACTTGGGTAACTTGTATTTAGACAGGCTCAATAACGACAGCCAGTTCTCGGTATTACTAACCCAATCATCAGCAATGAAACCAATACGTAAGATGCAACGAGCACGTGTAAATAGCTTAATTAACAAGAAAACCGCCATCGATTATTCATTACGACTAAAGAATGATGAATGGCGTATCTATGACGTAAAAGTTGAAGGTCGAAGTCTTATTAGCTCATTTCGTAAAGAGTACTCGGCAATTTTATTAAAAAAAACGCCGGATGAATTATTAGTACTGCTTAATGAAAAAAACTTAGCACATACGGATAATAATGCTGAACAATAATAGATCACTGCATTTAGTTAAGGTAGCACTGTCACTGTTCATTTTAGTGATGAGTGGTTGTGTCCATTCGAAAAATAGTGATGACACCTCTACAGTGACAACAATATCATCCTCAGCGCCGGTGTTTATTGAAGATGATGGGCTTTTTGATGACGATGATGATGATGATGATGATGACTTATTCAGTGATGATAGTCCCATTGAAGCAACACCACAGGCTGAAATATCAGACCCTTTTTATTACTTCAATAAAGCGATGTTTCATGTCAATGATAAGCTCTACTTCTGGGTTCTGCGTCCTACCGCATTAGGTTACAAAGCGATAACTCCGCAGTTCTTTCGTGTCGGTGTGGCCAATTTTTTTCACAATATCACCATGCCGATACGCTTTACCAGTAGCTTAATGCAAGGCGATTTGACGTCGACAGGCACTGAATTAGGACGCTTTGCTGTAAATTCAACGGTTGGCCTATTCGGCGTCATGGACCCTGCAGCACATTACTTGGATTGGCAACCAAATAACCAAGACATGGGGCTGACATTAGGAAAATACGGGATTGGCAATGGGCCCTATATTGTTTGGCCTGTATTTGGTCCTTCAACGTTGAGAGATACAGTGGGACGTAGTACCGACTATTTTCTTAGTCCACTTACCTATTTACAACCTGACAAGCTATCAATCACGGTACAAGCAGTAGATAAAGTAAATGCGACATACTTTAGCCTAGGTGATTACGAAACTTTCAAACAGGCCTACATCGATCCTTACGAACGCATGAAAGAATTTTATATTGAGTACCGTGAAGAGCGGGTTGCCGAAGAATAGTGCTAGGTTTAATAATGAGTAAGTTCAATGGCTTGAAAAAAACGTGTTCTTAAAATTTCAATGCGAGACAACAAGTCATTCACTTCTTTACGTCCAATATCTGCGCCTCGTACATTTTCAAGTGCTTTATTATTATAATCGAGTTCATCATCATGTAAGCAGTGATCACTGATCAGTTGCCAGAATTGCTTTACCTTATTAAACTTGCTCTCTAAATTCTCCACATCATTATTGAGTTGATCTAATTCTTCAATTGCTAATTTTGCGACTCGCAACTTTTGATCATCCTTACCTACTTCAGATAAATTAACTTTATTCAACAGTACGTTATAACGGTCGATATGATTGTTTAGTAAATCAATATTATGCGTATAAATCTGATAAGCATCCTGCCAATTTTTACCACTGCAATAACTGGCCTGCGCAGTCGAAGTCAGTAAGAATAAGATCATTAATAAACTATATTTCATCATCAACCCCCAGGATTATGACGCATAATTATCAGTAATAAGAACATCTAATTCGATTAAAAGTGCAGACAAATTGTACTGTTCACCACATTTATTCTTTTCCCTGATATAATTAATCTATGTTATGAAATATTCCGTTATTCCTTAAAGGGTAAAAATGAAAAAAACGTTTGTATTAAACCACCCAAAAATTGTTCCTGCTCGCCAAGTTGAATCGATAAAAAGCGAAATCAGAAAATACATAAAAAGAGAACGTAACAAGGCCTTACCTAAAGGCGTCGATTACTGGGACTTTGATTGTAAGTATGGTGCAACAGAGCAAGAAGCGCAGGTTATTCACCTGTCAGAAATCAATAAATCTATTGATGGCGGCGATTTAAGCAAAGACGCTTCTTTCTATATCGAAGTTTTGGTAAAAGATGGCATTCGCGTAATCAATGAAGAAGATGAAGATTTAGATTACGGCGAAGAATAATAATATCCACAGAGAGTCTCGTGACTCTCTGCTTACGATTACCGCACTACGACAACCCCTCTCTACTAATTCAAGTTTAAACGTTGGTTTAACCTGCTAGCAAGCTAAAACAGCTGCGTAATAACGACCACTGTGTTTATATTTTACCAACCGAATGCAAAACTACTGTTTGCAGACGTTACCTGATAACATGGCGGCCTAATTCATGCAGACCACTGCAAACATGTTGAAAAAATAAATGAAGTTACACAAGATTGATGCAGTAGATTGGTTAAAAACCCTCCCGAATGAAAGCGTGGACTTGGTTATCACAGATCCACCTTATGAATCCTTAGAAAAACACCGAAAAATTGGCACCACAACCCGCTTAAAAAACAGTGCAGGTTCGAGTAACCAATGGTTTAGTATCTTCCCTAACAGTGATTTCCCTGCATTAATTGAACAAATTTATCGAGTACTGAAAAAAAACAGTCACTTCTATTTATTCTGCGATCAAGAAACCATGTTTGTGATTAAACCGATAGCAGAAGAGCTCGGATTTAAATTTTGGAAACCAATTGTCTGGGACAAATGCGCAATTGGCATGGGTTATCATTATCGCGCACGTTATGAGTTCATTTTATTTTTCGAAAAAGGTAAACGTAAATTACATGATTTAGGCATGCCTGATGTATTACAAGAAAAACGTGTTTGGCGTGGCTACCCAACCGAGAAGCCTGTACCACTGATTGAAAAACTGATCACCCAAAGTTCAAGCGTCGACGATCTTGTTATTGACCCTTTCTTCGGTTCCGGCGCAACCTTAGTTGCAGCTGCCAATCTAGGTCGAAAATCTGAAGGCGCTGATATTGCACCGTCTGCTCATGAATTTGTTAATAACCGCATTAAACCGGTAGAAAAGGTATAATAATGACCATTGAAATCACCAATCTGCCAGTCACAGAAATCACCTGCTCTAACTGTGAAGCGTGTTGTTGCCGCTTAGAAGTGATGCTCCTAACCGATACTGGCGTACCTAAACGTTACATATCAACAGATGATTGGGGGGGGGAAGTCATGGCGCAGGGTCATGATGGCTGGTGTGTAGCACTCGATAGAGACACCTTGATGTGCAGTATCTATGAAAACAGGCCTTGGGTATGTCGCATATTTGAAATGGCATCATTCGAGTGTATTGAAGAACGTGAAGCGCATATGTAACTGCACCCAAGCTACTTCAAAATGCACAATCAGCAAGCCGAAAGGAAGAGACCTTCGGTTTGCCCTACGGGAGACTCGCAACCCCCGCAGAAATCGATGGGGATACATGTAACCCACAGATTGATATAGAACAATTTTCAGTATAAATACACTTCCCATATACAAAATTAGATAGTATTTACTAAAAACTGGTCTGACATCACTCCTATATTTCCCATTCTTTTAACCTATTCACAACATGACTCTCTTTTTATTTATATCACTATCTATATTTTTAGATTTGGAGGAATATAATTAGACAAGCTGTCACATCATGAATTTCTTCATCTGTCATAGAGTTACGTATTTTTACAGGGATGAGCGGTATCGCTAACAAAATACGTTGAGGGTTAAAAAATGGAATTATTTAACGAATCAAACGCATTAGACCTTTACATGCAACAAGTCAATAAAACCAGCGTCTTACTTACCAAAGAACAAGAGTACGATACGGCCATTGCTGCACACGAAGGAGACCAAAAAGCACGTCAACGTATGATCCAGTCTAACTTGCGCTTAGTGATCAACATAGCTAAACGTTATCAACATACTTCATTATCACTTGTTGATATAATTCAAGAAGGTAATACCGGTTTAATTCACGCTGTTGAAAAATTTGATGCCACCAAAGGTTTCCGTTTTTCAACTTATGCAGTGTGGTGGATTAAAAACAATATCGAACGTTTTATCATGAATCAATCCCGCACGATCCGCGTACCAATTCATATCGGTAAAACATACAAACGCATTCTAAAAAATGCCCGTGAAAATGTACTTGATCTTAAGTGTAATAATGACTTAAAGACAATTGCCACAAACTTAGAACTCGAATTCGATGAAGTTGTTAATGTACTTTCTTACTACTTTACTGAAGCTAGCCTGGATAAAACAATTGCAACTAAGAATGATTCAAATACAGCCTTAGTCGATCTTATTGAAGACAGCTCTATCTGTAAACCGAATGATGAAATAGAAAAAACCGATACATCGAGTTATCTAACAGAAGTATTAAATCACCTATGCGATCGTGACAGAGAGATCATAGAACTCAGGTTTGGTCTTGGTAGAGAAGAACCGCAGACGCTTAATGCCATTGGTGAGCGTCTATTTATGTCAAGAGAACGTGTACGTCAAATTATAACTGCGAGTTTACAAAAAATTAAACCCGAATTATTAGTTAACAGCGTAAATCAACAAGACTATTTAAACTAAAGCAAGTAACTAAGCTGAAATCACCACCTGCCGTTAATTATATTAGCCTTTCAAAGGGCTAATATAATTACTCAAGAAGGCTCTCTTTTCTCATAAAATCCAGCATAAATACCCCTCTATATTCCACTACTTATATCAACACAAACCAACTCAATAGTTTAAAGCTATCAATTTAAAACAAACAATCGAATTAACCTTCCAACTATAATCCGGTAAATTAGCTCCTTGCTACCGCCGGAGGATATATGCACCAACTACAAAACAATACCTTAACCAATGTCGCAAGTTGTCCAGCGACAACACCTATCAAAGACGCAGCACTCGTTGTGGAAGGTGGCGGGCAACGCGGTATTTTTACAGCAGGTATCTTAGATAGCTGGTTAGCAAACGACTTTAACCCTTTTTCATTACTCATTGGTACATCTGCAGGGGCGCAGAACCTATCAAGTTACATGACGAAGCAATCAGGGCATGCTAAACGTTCGATCATGCAGCTATCCAAACACCGCGATTTTTTTGATATGAAGCGCCCTCTATCCGGACGTAATACAGTCGATCTAGACTGGTATTTTGATAGAGTTAACGATCCAGAGTATCAGCTCAATATGAACTGCGCACAAGCGCAATTGAAAAACCGTCAACTACTGTTTTCAGCTACTAATATCAATGGATTCAGTCCCACTTTTCTTGAGCCAACAGCAGATAACTGGCTCACTATGCTGAAAGCATCCAGTGCCTTGCCCTATTTGTATAAGAAAGGAGTCGCAATTGGTGACGGCCACTACGTAGATGGCGGAGTGGCATTACCCATTCCAATTCAAGAAGCTTACCATCGTGGCGCTAAAAAGATCATTGTACTGCGCACTGTCCCTGCACATCAAAATGTACAATCTCCGTGGGCGCATAAACTCAAGTCTTGGGTATGTAGCTCACAGCGCTGCCCAAAAGTATTGGATATTATCACTGGTCATGAGAACGCCTACAATGAAGCGCTAGAGTTTATACAGTCACCACCAGAAGATACGCAGATAATTGAAATTGCCCCACCAAAAGCGTTAGCAAGCCGTATTCTTGGTAGCAGTGACGAGGCATTAGTGGCCGATTACAACATGGGTTATGAGATGGGTTCGCAATTTTTATCTGGTCATCATGCCGCATTATTTAGCTAGCGCGTTATTTAGCTAACGCTAACGGCCATAGCGATAAATATCCAAGTCATTACTATCAATATCAGGTGTAACACCGCTGATGACATCAGCAAGATAACGCGCCGAGCCACACGCCATGGTCCAACCTAACGTACCATGTCCACAATTGGTAAATAAGTTAGCCATCGGTGTTTTACCAATAATTGGTGTACCATCAGGCGTCATCGGTCGTAACCCGGTCCAAAATTCAGCTTTGCTCATATCACCAGCGTTAGGAAATAAATCGTTTATTACCATTGCTATCGTGTCTTTTCGAGATTCCGTCAGGTCTAAATTATATCCCGCCAACTCAGCCGTGCCAGCAACGCGAATGCGTTGATCAAAACGCGTCATCGCCACTTTATAGGTTTCATCCATCACTGTTGATACCGGCGCTTGGCTACTGTCAACAATCGGTACCGTGAGCGAATAACCTTTTACTGGGTAAATAGGCATAGCTAAACCTTGCGGTGACAAGATTGGTGATAACAGCGCCGATGAATAGCACCCCATCGCAACCACATAAGCATCCGCCGTTAATTCACCTACATTGGTGCTGACTGAATTGATCTTGCTGTCGCTATGATTAAGTTTATTGACCGTCACATCAAATTTAAACTTTACCCCCGCAGCTTGTGCTAATGCTGTTAGTTGCTGGCAAAACTGATAACAGTCACCCGTTTCATCATCAGGTAGGCGTAACCCACCGACAATTTTATCTTTAACACCTGCTAATCCAGGCTCAACGGCGATGCAAGCCGCAACATCTAACTCTTCATATAACGTGCCACTATCAGCCAATATTTTAATGTCTTTGGCTATGGCTGACAGCTGAGATTCATGACGGAATACCTGCAATGTCCCCTGTTGTCGAGCTTCATATTGGATGTCTTGCTGCTGACGTAATTCAATCAAGCAGTCTCTGCTATAGTTAGCAATGCGTAACATCCGCGCTTTATTAATCTCGTAGTTATGTTGAGTACAATTGGCTAGCATTTTTGCTGCCCATAAATACAAGTCGGGTGACAGTCCCGGTTTTATTTTTAAGGGCGCGTGTTTTTGCGCTAGCCATTTGATTGCTTTCACCGGTATACCGGGTGCTGCCCAAGGAGATGAATAACCATAAGAAATCTGTCCCGCATTAGCAAAACTCGTTTCTTCAGCCCCCCTAGGCTGACGATCAATCACAGTCACATCATGTCCAGCTTGCGCCAAATACCACGCTGACGTTAATCCAATAACCCCACAACCTAATACCATGACTTCCATTTTATACCGACTTATCGCGAATGAATAATACCGTCAGCATAAAAGAGTTACATTTACTTAACAATCCATAAGTATTAATATCAGCCTTTAGAAAAACTAAACGCAAGAACGTACTCTGGGTGATCATTGATGATAAAAATTAACGACAAGCTATTATCCGGTTTGGCCACATTTGCCGCAGTGGCTAACTGTCATAGTTTCACCCAAGCGGCTGAAAAAATTCATATCACCACCGGCGCTATTAGCCAGCAAATAAAGCAGTTGGAAAAAAATCTAAAGTTAACCCTATTTCAACGCCATTCTCGCGGTATTCGTTTAACTACGGCTGGTCAGCAATTATATCAAGTTGTTGAACGAAGCTTGGTGGATATTGGCGATACTATCAGTCAACTACAACAGGTGACTCGTAATACGGGTGAAGTGCATCTTAAACTCACTCCGTCTTTTGCATTTAAATGGTTAGTCCCCCGCCTGCAAGACTTCTATCAACTATACCCAGATATCAAGATCCATACCTTTGCCGAAGGAGCCTTACTGGATCATAGTGATAGTAATTTTGATCTCGCTATCGATTATGGCCAAAGCCCATATCAAGCTAAAGATAATAATGTTAACGCTGAATTATTATTATCTGAACAATTATTACCCGTGATGAGCCCGCAATACATGGCAAAGTTTGACTGGGCTCCAGCGAAGAATATGCAGAGTCTAGATCACGAAGATACAACCTGGAAGAATGTGACGCTATTACATGATGCGATGCCCTGGTTGCATGCTGATAAAGATGTTGAATGGCAGTTTTGGTGGCAGCAAATGTCTCTCAAGTCTTCCACTCCCACAATGGCAACAGCAGGAAAAAATGCGCTCAGTAAACATGGACATTATTTTAATCGTACCGATATGGCCATTGCGGCCGCAGCTGCCGGATTAGGGGTGGCATTAGCCCGCTGCGCGCTACTCGATAATGATTTAACAACAGCGGGTCTGGCTAAAGCAGGTTTGGCATCGCCTTTCAACCCCATAGATGCACAAGCAGGATATTACTTGATCCAGCATCATCATTCGCCCGCAATTGAGTGTTTTAAAATCTGGTTAAAACAACAAGCTTTGATTTCGCAGCAGAGTTAAAATAAATGTGAAAATAATTACCAATAGTTTTCAGAACTAAAGTGGCCAGCACTGCGACGTGAGTGTTTTTGATAGCCAAGTTGCTTTAACACTTCACTCGTGTCCTTAACCATACTGGGATTACCACATAAATAGAAAAAACTGCGTTCCGGGGTTAATGCTATTCCAGCTACTTTTTCCAATTCACTGGTTTCTAATAACCCAGGGATCCGACCGCGTAATGTATCTTTTCTATTTTCTCGGGACACGATCGGTACATAATGCAACTTGCTCTGATACTGCTCCGCAAGTTGCTGTATTCTTTCCTGATAGACTAACTCAGCAGACGTTCTCACCGCATGAACCAATACCACATTCTGGAATCTATTTAGCGTTTCAATATCATCAAGTAACGATAAAAATGGACCAATTGCGGTCCCCGTAGACAATAACCATAGATCTTTTGTATAACGCGGGATCTCATCCAATGTCATAAAACCAGCGGGGTTTTTACCTACGTACACATCATCGCCAACTTGTAACTGATCTAATCGAGAGGACAACAGTCCATCTGGAACAGTAATAATCAAAAACTCCATCACTTGCGGACCTGGTGCATGATTCGGAGAGTTAACAAATGAGTAAGCCCGACGCACCCAGTCACCAGCGTCATCGCGTAGTGCCAATTTAGTAAACTGGCCAGCGGTATAACGAGAAACATCAGCGGTGATCTGCAAACTGAACTCGCTATCAGTCCAGTTAATCCGCCCAGTAACTTCCCCTTTAATTAGACCATGTGGTATTTCCTTCATTACCGACCTCACAAATGTATATTATTGGTGGTAACTCCCTTAACTAAGGTAACGTGTGGTATTAATTAAACTCAGTCAGAGAGTTCTTATAACGTAAAAGTTTGTATTATCTAGCGTTAACCATACTATAGATATTAGTCTAATATAGGTTAACACTAAGTTATATGTCGACTTAAATTACACCAATTTAAACTGACTCACGAGAGCGGCAAGTTGCTCATTAACTGTCGCAAGATTTTGGGTGCTCTCCTTTGTTTCCTGCCCATTTTTACTTAATACCTGCACCATATCTTGAATCGAATGCATGTTCCGAGAGATTTCTTCCGTAACTGAATTTTGCTCTTCCGATGCAGTGGCAATTTGTGCGCTCAAGTCATTTATTACAACGATAGATTCCGTCATCGAATCTAGATTTTCTGTGACTAACGAGGTATTTTCAGCAACCTGCTCACAACTCACTTTGGTCTCATCCATGACTGTTGCGGCAGCAGAAGCATCACGACGCAAAGTTGATAACATATCATTAATTTGTGCAGTACTGTCCTGAGTTCGAGCTGCAAGTGAACGAACTTCATCTGCAACAACAGCAAAACCACGCCCCTGCTCTCCAGCTCGAGCGGCTTCAATTGCCGCATTTAACGCCAGTAAATTCGTTTGGTCAGCAATGCCACCGATAACTTCCAGTACTTCAGCTATCTGTTGCGTATTTTGATTCATGGTATGAATACTTGCTGATGCAGTTCCCATCTCCTGAACCAAAGCCATAACACTACTCGATGCCTCAACAACCGAAATTTTAGAAGCCTTAGCTTCATCATTCGCGCTCAGAGTATTCGATGCAGTCTGCACCGCATTTTGCGCAATAATATCGGCAGTGGTGCTCATTTCGGTAATAGCAGTAACCGCTAACTCTGTTTCTTCAGTATGATTGTGTAAGGCTTGGCTGTTGCGTTCGGACTGTGCATAAATCTGCTTAATTCCATCAGTAATATGATTCGATGCCTGAGATATCTCTAACATCATCGCTTGCAGATAACCAATAAAGGTATTAACTGAACGACTAATATCTGCCAATTCATCATCCGATACAATTTCAAGTCTTGAGGTTAAATCCGCTTTACCAGTAGATAAAGTATCAATACGCGTTTTAAGAACCACCAACTCTTTGACGATCTTATTCACGATCCAAACAGATATAAACACCGCTAATAGAGAAAGTACACTGGCAAAAGTAATAGTGCGTGATACTTCATGATCAAAAATACCTGCTGTTGCCTGGGTTAATTCCTCCTGAATTGAGGTGATCTCGCTTTCATAAGCACCCGTTCCTATAACCCATCCCCACTCAGGCATCACCTTACGGACATAGCCTATTTTATTCTCCAGTAGTCTCGTTTGTGGGTTCTCAAACTTCATGGGGAAAAAGGCATCTTTCTTACCAGCTAAACTGTTCATTGCGTTTCTGGTATTCGTCAAGGTTTGGCCAACAAGTGCCTGCTGCGGATGGGCCAGGATCTTACCGTTAGCATCTTGAACCCAAAAATAGCCATTGCTACCATACTTAGCTGCGATAATATTCTTAAGCGCAATATCAATTTTATGCTGTTTCAAGGTACTGACATATTCACCAGTGGCAATAACCAGATTAAGTGGTGCAAAATAAAAGGATACCGATAATTTTTCTTCAACCTGCTTCGAAGCCGGATTAGTGAAGTAATAATTACTAAAACCCAAATCTTGTGCTTTAGCCGCAGCCACTATATTACGGGCATAAAAAGTACCCCTTTCATCAGTAGAATCATTACTACTGCTACCAATAATACCGCTGTTTACGCCATTCGCCATATTAACGATAGTGTCAGCATCATAGGCAAAAATATATCGGCCATTATCCCACCGGTAATTGTTAATGAATGCATGGATGCTTAGTCTAGCCAGACCTGGTGACGCACTGCTGGCATATATATTAGTGATGGTTTGTCTGAAGGTATTAATTTCAGTACGTAATTCGGTTTTGATATTTTCAACTTTAGATTGCTCATAAAGATCAGACAGAGACAAAATTATTGTATCAACCTGTCCTAATAAATTATCTTTTATTAGATCCTCTGCTTTCTCACTAATGTTGATTTTTTCTTGCTTAAGTACAGATTGTTCAATATTTAATATACTGACGGTGAAGAAGCTGCTGAGAGCGAGTAATGCTGTGCATATAGTTATAGTTAGCTTTGTTTTTATTGTTAATTTCATTATTATTTTATTTTCCTAATACTGACTACAGCCAGTGTAAAATTTCAGCTTTGGGAAAATAACATGCATAATCTTTTGACGCTGACCACATCTATAAAATACTTTATAATTTCGACAAGCCTCACAATTCATATGAAAAAACACATGAATTCGAGTGAACATCAAACTAAAAATGATCAAAAATTGACATAACCTTACTAAAATCAGTGTTTTAAACTTTATTTATCATATGGTTAATTATAGGTTACGGGTTATAAGTTAGAAGTTTACGGTATTTCCTATTCGTCCCCCTTACTCCAATAATACACATAGGATCAAATCTAAGGGGCCAATATGCTTATTAACAAATTTATTATACTGCTGGTATGCCTATGCATATTGCTGTCACTCTTCACTAGCGGACTAACGTCATCAGCGCTAGATCTGATCGCATTTTCATTATTAATTAGTTATTTATTTAGAATTAAAAAAGATAATATGCCGACGTAAAAAAGGAGGCTCATAGACCTCCTTTTCTGTTTTATTTTCTGACAAACGGCGGTTTTACATAAACACTAAAATATACGTCAGTGAACTGGTGCTAATCGCTATCCACAGCAGTACACCGAGTAATAAAGGCCTTACACCTGCCTCTTTCACTTTTTGTACCGTAATGCCAGCACCGATTAAAAATAAACACATCACTAAGACTTGCTTAGAGATATTAAAAATACCTTGATATAAAACCTGATATTCAGGTAGTGCATAAGCAATAAAAATAGCGAAACAATAGAACAAAATAAAGAACGGGATCGTGAGTTTTTTACTGTCACCTTTAAACAATAATGCACTAATAAACGCCACTGGTACGATCCATAACGCCCGGGCTAATTTTAACGTAGTGGCCGTTAATAGCGCTTCATCACCGTACGCTGACGCAGCACCAACAACGGATGAGGTATCATGAATAGCAATCGCACTCCACACACCAAACGCATGCTGACTCATTTCAAATAAATGTCCAATCACAGGAAAGACAAATAAAGCCACTGAATTAAGAATAAACACAGTCGCTAATGCTAACGACGTTTGATCATTTTTAGCATTGATCGCTGGTGCAACAGCGGCAATGGCACTGCCACCACAAATAGCCGTACCCGCAGAGATTAAATACCCGGTCTTTTTCTCAATTTTAAGTACCTTAGTAAGAACCCAGCCCAATATTAACGTACAAAAAATTGAAGTAACAATAATCCCGAACCCATCTTTGGTCGCAGTAATTGCTGCGTCAAGGTTAATACCAAAACCTAATCCGACAATAGAATACGCCAGTGTTTTTTTAGTAATGGCACTTAAATTAATACTTTTAGGCACAAAACCTAAGGTCGCAAGCGTAAAGCCAAGCACTAAGGCAATAGGAGATGAGATAAGAGGCGTTAAACATAAAAAGCCAATAACAATAAATAACAAATCAGCTTTTTGGAATGAATAATGGGCAAGTAATTTAAACATAAGAACTCTCTATTTCTAAGAGCCATGAGTATAACCTGTCATATGAGTTAAAAACATCAGAATGAAGTGAACACAATGTTAATTAAAACTGAACGTTAATGCATAAATAATATCACCATTAAGTCGATCACACTTTTAATATTTAATTGTTTAAAATGTCGAACTTATAAGTAATAAAGCTGACTTAATATAAAGATAACGTGTATTACACTAAGAGAATAAAATTTATCAGTCACCCTAATCGCGTTTTCGCCACAACTATTATTTCCTTAATAAGGCGGCATAATGAAAAAACCAATTGATAAATTGAGAACAAGCTCAAACAATCAAATATTAACCGAAATTGAGCTTAATGCATTAAGAGACGAGTTTGGAGGCAATAGAACACCTTATAATGTTCATGATTTAATTTTGGCTGATATCGCTCCAGAAATGCTGCAAGCGTTACTACAAGCAGATACTATCACCATAGTAGCAAAACAAGGGCAACAGGAGCTACGCTTTCCATTACACGTAATGAATAATGGCTATCAAGATTGCTTACAAGGACCAAAAGTCGATATTAACCAGCTTACTCATCAGCATAAGTTTCATAAATATCAATGAACTCAGCTAGGTTAGAAATTAAAACATGGATACAATCAGGATCAAACATAGTGCCTGAGTGCCCAGCCATATAGGTAATAACATCATCAATATGCCAAGCCGGTTTATACAAACGTTTACTTAATAACGCATCAAACACATCCGCAACCATCACGATTCGAGCTTCCAGCGGGATCGCATCGGCTTTTAAACCCATCGGGTAACCATTACCATCGAAGTGCTCATGATGATGAAGAATGATATTTTTGAGAAAACGATACTCCTCCACATAACGCCTATTATTCGGAAAGTATCCAAGTACATCATTAATAATATCAACACCATGCATACAATGCTGATTCATTACCTCGCGTTCTGCAGGCGTAAATATCGCATTGCTAAATAAAATATCATCGGGGATCTTATACTTACCAATATCATGGAAAGCCGCATAAGACTCGATACGACGGATAAATTCATGAGTGATACCTTTTTCTTTACTCAACAAATACGCCAGCTTTGAACTATAGCGTTCCATTCTATTAAGATGTTCTTTGGTTTCAGGATCCTTTGCATGTCCCATGTTTAAAGCAACCGCCAGTGAAATATCAACAAACTGTTTACTCTCAAATTGGCGCACCATTAAGGAATGAATAACTGTTGATAGAAATAACATGTCTTTCTGTATTGAGTGCTGCGCAAAAAAGCCTAATTCAGAAGCATTAAAAAACACCATCGCAATTGCCTTCCCTTTAAACGTTAACGGGTAAGAAAAGCTACTACGATGGCCCTGATTCAATAAAAAAATAGTTCTTGGATTTGACGTTAAATCAGCTAAGTCATCAACCACACGTTCTGACTTTGACTTTATCATTTTGGGGATACTGCCCGCTGGATTTACTTTTGTGATGAAAAGCTCATCATTAGACTCTACGCTAAGCCTATCGCGGACAAAATAGTTAGATGCTTGATCATCTTTAATCAAAATAACAGAAAATCGTGATAGTCCTTCATAACTATTAATCGCCGCAGTGTACAGACTATCAAGATGAACCGCCGTATCATCATCTTGATTAAGCATTTGATTTATTTCGCTATAATTAAGCATGTCTCATCCTATCTGACATCAATCAGCGTAATAGCTGATCCAGCCTCAAAGCAGACACCTTGAAGCTAATAACCCATAGCGAATAATTATCGCCACTAACCACCTATAAATAAATAGGTACCAAAATAACTAAGAGTATACAATTATAGTTAGAATGGCCGATATTTAGTGTATTTTTGTTATTAACATCAAATTATGATTATCCTAACTTCCTTATAAAAGCAAAATATCACTACAATCTTTGATAGCAGAAGTATCAACCTCATTAATCACTATGGGGCAGACTACGGACATAACCAATCGAACTAAAAAACAATAACGAATAGCCTAATAATTCAGTCCCTTCCTCAGCGATATTTTTAGCTAAACGGATATAATTATCAGCAAGGATCGCTTCCCACAATTCTCCCATACCAAATAAGCGCGAAAAGATAAGGATGATAACTAAAGCTGTAACAATACTTTGAAAATTACGATGACGCGTAAACTGAGCGAGACCTTCTAATGTGCTACGATTGTTCCGTGATGCATACAAGCTGCATGTAACAAAAACCAATAACGCAGGGTAAAGCCAAAACCCATGCACAATTTGATCAAAAAAACTATCTAACTCACGAATCAGCATACAAGTGAAAAAGCCCATCACCAACACATGAAAATGACGATTAGCTTTATCCCTTTTTACTGCATAGGCAAAACAGCACGCAACTGAAAAAATCAATATTTGCTGATAATACTCAGTTAAAGAGCGCTCACCAACACCGTGTTCTAATACCATCACATCCAGAAATATAGTTAGACAAACAGCCGCTACTATCAGTATTAATAAAAGGAACTGTACTATTTCTTGTTGAATAATTTTTATTGTAGGCGAAGAGGAATAATGAACTAGCATAATGAGCTCCTATTGAACTTAAATTTAGTAGCGTTCGACGTGCTTAGCACACATCAGAACAGAAAGATGTGTAACATACTCCAAAAACAACTAAATACAATAAAAAATATTAAACATAGCAGTGGACTCGTATATTTACCAGTACTACGTCTACCTCGTTTTTAGTACAATTTTTCTGTAACCACGATTAAGTCAACTTTCGTAAATAGTGGAGTGCTATAGTAATAAGGTAGTTATAGACGTTATTTTCACTCTTGAGGAAATCTTATGCTAAATGAGAATCATGCACTTATTTTTGACTTTCCAGAATTAAAACAAGATATAGTTTATTTGAATTATAAAAATGAAACGTTCAGAGAGAAATCAAAGCAATATCATTTACTCGATTATGATATTCGCCAATTAGAAATTGCTGGCAGCCCAACTGATGATGCACACATGACACAATTAAAATTACAACGGGCTAGTTTAAAAGATGTGTTATATCAGCAACTAAAGCAACACCATGACGAAGTCATAGCGGCATCTTAAAATAACGAAGCGGACCTTATGGTTCGCTTTTCAATCCTATCAATTAAATTAACATTTCTTATAAATCAATCGATTGAAAATAGAAAAAGATCACAGTTAGCGGTTAACAATGACGATAAAGCGCTAAAGACTAATAGCGCCCTACCATAGATATAATGACTTATTTTTCAACTTGTAGTAAATCCATCACCATTAATTTACGAATAACACTAACGTACATAATGTTAATGTTTGCTAACTTAGTAATTTTAGTTAACGAGTGTCCTTCACGTAATAACTTAATAATGTATTGTACTTGTTCTTTGTCCATAATAGTTCCGATGACCATATTCAAAATATCTACCATACGTCAAGAGCAACTAAATACAATAATTTATAATAAAGTTAGCTATAAACCCGTAAATATACCAGTGTAAAAGCAGAGCAAGCTAGACGTTAATTTTATTACTGAGGGAGATAGAGGTAGTGATAGTGCAGTTGAAGGCATTGGCGTTGCGGGAAGTAATAGAAAGCGCTAGAGACAGTAGCGCTTTATCATCAATATTATGAACTACGCTTCGATTTGTAGTAAATCCATCACCATTAGTTTACGAATCACACTAACGTACATAACGTTAATTTTTGCTAATTTAGTGATTTCAGTTAATGAGTGACCTTCGCGTAATAATTGAATAACGTATAGTACTTGTTCTTTGTTCATAATAGCCTCGATAACTATGGTTTCTAATTTATAAATTTCTCTATAAATTAATATGTTTATAATTTGATATGGGCTCATAATACGGTTTTATTATTCATATAATATTGCGTTTAAAATTAAAAAATCGAATACGTAATAATTTTCAATAAAATATATATAATTAGGTATTAGAATTAACCGCTATCAATATTAAAAAACACATGCCACACTCGCTACTTCAAGCGGTAACCCAAGATTTTATGACTACCCCGATACGAAGGAAACTTTTCATGTCACTGCCAATTTTATACTCATTACAAAACTGCCCTTACGCGATGCGCGCACGATTGGGTTTACTACTCGCGCAGCAAGCGGTTATGCTACGTGCTGTGGTAATGAAGAATAAACCAGCTGCAATGTTAGCAGTATCACCAAAGGCCACAGTGCCGGTATTGGTGCTTGGTAATGGCACTGTGATCGACGAAAGTTTAGATATTATGATTTGGGCGCTGCACCAAAGTGATCCATTAGACTTGCTGCACAGCGGCGAACCTGAGACATATCCAGCCATGCTCGCCCTGATTGACATTCACGATACGGTGTTCACTTCGGCATTAAGTAAATATAAATACGCGGTGCGTTACCATGCTGATAATGAAGTTGAGTTACGCGACCAATGTGCAGTTTATGCAACTATGCTCGAATCACATCTAAGCCAACATAGTTATTTAATGGGTGACAAAGTCAGTTTGGCTGATTACGCTATTTTACCGCTCATCCGTCAGTTTGCGCGTGTTGATCGTCAATGGTATCTACAAGCACCCTTGCCCCATTTACGTAATTGGTTGAATAAACATTTACAAGATCAACGCTTTGCTAAAGCAATGGCAAAATACCCGCAATGGTTAGAGACTAATGAAGAGTTTTTATTTGGCAATGCCGACTAAAAGCAAAAAAGGACAAGCACGATATTGCTCATGCTTGTCCTTATCATTAATGCGCATATTTTTGCATCTGGAATGAGTGACTAATTAAGCCACATCTTTCACTACATGCACATCCTTTACCTGTGTGTTCGCTTTAGCTGTTTTATCAGCAGACTCTTTTGCTGATTGCTCCGCTAATTCAGCCTCTAACATCGCTTCAACATAACCTGGTGAATGTGTTGAGCCTGAAATCAACCGGTACATAGCAGGGATCACTAATAAAGTAACTAAGGTCGCAAACGCCATACCGAAGAACACCACAGTGCCCACAGCAATACGACTTTCCGAACCTGCGCCAGTAGACAAAATCAATGGAATAGCACCCGCTAACGTGGTAAATGCCGTCATCAAAATAGGACGTAAACGACGTGCAGACGCATCAATAATAGCTTGTTCAATGGCAATACCACGATCACGCAACTGGTTAGCAAACTCCACAATTAAGATACCATTCTTAGTTACCATACCAATCAACATGATCATGCCAATCTGACTGTAAATATTCAGACCACCTCCCATGAAATACAACCCTAAGAAGCCGCCAAACACTCCCATAGGCACAGTGAACATCACTACCATCGGGTTAATAAAGCTTTCAAACTGCGCCGCTAACACTAAATAAGCCACCAGCAGAGCTAAACCAAACACAATTAAAATACTACTTTGGTTTTCTTTAAAGTCTTTTGATTCGCCAGAATAAGCAATGGAAATATCACTCGGTAGTGATTTAACCGCTTGCGCATCCAAAAAGTCCAATACTTCGCCTAAGGTATAACCTTCGCCCAAACTACCGCTTAGGGTAATAGATTTTTGCTTATTGTTGTGCGATAAACGATTTGCCGATGCAACCTCTTCAATAGTGGTAATGGTATCTAACGTGATCAGATCACCTTTCGCACTACGAATATAAATTTGGCTTAAATCGTTGACGTTATTAAAGCTATTTTCATCACCACGCAAGTAAACATCGTATTCTTCACCACGCTCGATATAACTGGTTTCACTACGGCCGCCCAGCATGATCTCGAGTGTTGTTGATACTTCATCAACACTGATACCTAATTCACCTGCACGCTCTTTATCAATACTCACCACCAGCTCAGGGGTTTTCTCCGAATAATCCAGATCGCCACCGACTAATACACCGGCTTCTTCTGCTTTGGCTTTGAGTAACTCCGCCCATTGCTCTAGTTCCGAATAATCAGAGCCACCTAATACAAATTGTACCGGATCACTCGAACCGCCCCGGAAACCAGGCATTAATGGACGTACCATCACATCGGGAATGTCTTTTAAGGCTTTTGCGACCATGCCTAACGCTTCACCCGCACTAACACTACGATCTGCCCAGTCTTCAAGAATGATGATCACGAAACCGGTTTGGTCTCCGGCGCGACCGCCAAACGCAGGTGCTTGGGTACTAAACGACTTAATAACACCTTGGCCTACCAGCGGTAATAAACGTTCTTCCACAATATCCATGTTCGCCGTCATACGGTTGAAACTGGTACCTTCCGCACCTTTAACAAAGGCGAATAATACTCCGCGATCTTCTTGTGGTGAAAGCTGTGACGGCACTTGCTTCATTAATAAAAAACTACCAACAACACAGGCGATAATAACCACAGGCGCTAACAAGCGATATTTAACCGCTTTAGCAACAATACCGCGATAACCATTTTCTAAGCGTTGGAATAATCCTTCCATCCACAGGCTAAAACGACTGGTTTTTTGCTCTGATTTTAACATTTTACTGGCAAGTACAGGGGTTAGTGTCAACGCAATCAATGACGAGAAGATCACTGACATAGCTAACAATACCGAGAACTCGGTAAATAACAGCCCGACCATACCATCCATGAACGAGATTGGCAGGAACACCATCACCAATACCATGGTCGTGGCAACAACAGCAAAGCCTACTTCGCGTGTACCTTTATATGCTGCTAATAACGGTTTTTCACCCTGCTCAATGTGATGAAAAATATTCTCAACCACCACAATGGCATCATCCACAACCAAACCAATGGATAAGATCAGCGCCATCAAGGTGATTAAGTTAATTGAAAAACCAAAATAATAAGCAGCAATGAATGACGATACTAAAGATACAGGCACTGTGACCGCAGGGATCAAAGTTGCACGCGCTTGACCAATAAAGATGTACAAGACTAATACCACTAAACCACCGGTGATAAATAGCGTGCTGTAAACTTCTGAAATCGATTGGTCAATAAACACGGTTGAGTCGTAATCGACTGCTAAACTCATACCCTCTGGCAAGAAGTCTTGCATCTTATCGACTTCGGCACGTACCGCAGACGCAACATCTAGCGGATTGGCATCCGATTGTGTGACAACACCCAAGCTCAGATTAACGATACCATTGCTTTTAAATGACGAGCTTTCGTTTTCAGCGCCAACATACACCTGGGCAACATCGCGTAAATACACCGGAGAACCGTCACTGGTCGTACGTACAACAAGGTATTCAAAGTCTTGTGGTTGGGCATACAAACGTGCGGTACGTACTGACATCACAGTGGTATCGTTACGTACTTCACCACCTGGGTTTTCCACGTTTTCAGTTTTTAACGCATCGACGATATCACTGGTGGTAACAGCACGGCCTGCCATTAAATCAGGAAACAACTTAACGTACATGACCTGATACAAACCGCCGGATAAATCCACCGAACTCACGCCCGAAATCAAACTAAAGCGATCTTCCAATACCCGTTGGGCATAATCGGTCAGCTGAGTTCGATCCATTTCAGTAGAGTTTAAATTGATATAAACCGAGGGTTCACCCGTGCCGTTATCTTTCGATACAATCGGGTCATCGGCTTCATCCGGCAAGCTACGCTGCGCTTTTGCCACCGCATCACGAATATCACTGACGCCTTCGGTTAAGTTCCAACCCAAATCAAAAGTCACGGTAATACGCGACATACCATTACGGGTTACCGATTTCACTTCATCGATACCACTAATACCGGTAATTTGATCTTCAATCACCGAGGTGACCTGGCTTTCCATGATCGATGCTGCGGCACCATCATAACGAGTCATCACAGTGACAACCGGGCTTTCAACATCCGGCATTTCACGTACTGCAAGTTTACTAAACGACACAGCGCCAAACACACACAGTAATAAACTGAGTACAATCGCAACGACAGGTCGTTTAACTGACGTATCAGACAACCACATTAGTTAGTCTCCTGTTGACCAGTTAAATCTTTCACTTGCATGCCGTTACGCATGTTAACCAAGCCTTGTACGACAATTCGGTCGCCAATGTCTAGACCATTTTCAATCAATACTTGATCAACAATACGTGCACCTAAGAATACTTGAGTTCGCGTCACACGTTCATCTTCACCGACAAGGTATACAAAACGTTTTGTACCTGAGTATTCTATTGCTTGTACTGGAATAATAGGTTCGTTGATCACAGGGAAAACCACACTTGATGACATCATCATGCCTGGTTTAAGACGGTTATCGCTGTTTTCAAAATTAACGCGTACACGTAAATTCAATGTTTCAGGATTAATACGAGAATCAATCGCAACAACTTCGCCTTTAAAACGCAGGTCATCCCATGCTCGACTTGTTGCCGTCACTGCCATACCCGTTGATAATTGCGATAAATAACGCTCTGGCACTGCCAGATCAAGCTGCATTATCGATAAGTCATCAAGGGTCAACAGCTCAGTACCAACTGATACCATCTTACCGCGACTAAAATCTAATAAACCAACCGTGCCAGCAAAAGGCGCGGTTAAATAATGATCATCCATATTTGCTTGTGCCGCCGCTAAACGCGCCTTGGCAATATCCACTAACGCCGTTTGTGCATATACTTCGGTTTGGGTAATGGCATTACTTTTTACCAATGTTGAATATTCATTAAGTTTACGCTGCTCATCGGTATAATAAGCCTTTGCTTCCAACAATGCCGCTTGTGCTTTACTGTCATCAAGTTGCACTAATAACTGCCCCGCCGTCACCGTTTGATTGGCTGTAATCTTGATACTATCAACCTTACCTGCAACTTCCGGTGCTACGCTGACAAATTGTGTTGATTGTAACTTACCGATTAACGAGATAGATTGCGATACTTCGTGGTATTGCACTGTATCTGTATAAACAGAAACGACACGATCAGGGCCTTGTCCACCTTTCGCGCCTTTAGCCTGAACAGGAATGGTGTAACTAGAAAAACTAAACATCAGTGCGCTAATGATCGCAAGGGAAGTACGTTTATGCATTATATCTCTTCTATAAAAATGAGCGTGTCTGCCTTCATCCATGAATAGCAAATCTAAAAATTTGATAGGTTATAATACCGTAAAATAGGCAGGGAAATATGGAGGAAATAAGGAGATTAT
>Ga0105359_10000973_pt1 | contig 24204 bp, 19 predicted proteins | sample GOMGulsemesocosm_6_FD_83659 | JGI IMG/M metagenome (GOLD analysis project Ga0105359, IMG submission 83659) | Methane-oxidizing microbial communities from mesocosms in the Gulf of Mexico - GOM8C Gulf of Mexico | ecosystem: Environmental > Aquatic > Marine > Cold seeps | place: Gulf of Mexico...
AGAATTTAATCGTGAAGCAAATACCTTGGGTTCAAAATCAATTAATGCAGAGATAACTAATTCTGCAGTTGAATTAAAAGTATTAATTGAGCAGATGCGTGAGCAGATCGCGAATATAGAATAGTTAATCCACCTGCCCTCACCTGCCCTATAACAACCTAAGAGCCTCGTTAATCGAGGCTTTTTTGTACCTGGCTGTTTTCATTTGTTCGTACAAGTTGTAATATTATAGGTGGGCAAAGTGGTGGGCAATTACCCACCTAAAAAATACAGATGGTGGGCAAATCAAACTAATGGCAACTATAACTGCAAAACAAATTCAGGGTTTTGTAAAAGGTGACCCTAAGCGCCACCCAATAGGGAGTGGTTTATATCTTGTCGTTAGAGGTTCAGCGACCCCTTACTGGATGCTGCGCTATACATCCAACGGGAAAAGAAAAGAAATGACATTAGGCCAATACCCTAATATATCTTTAGCTGACGCTAAGGCTGAAGCGGCAATTAAAAAACGAGAAGTAAGTTTAGGGGCCGATCCCCTGATAGCTAGGAAACAAATTAAAGATCAGCCGATTAAGTTAGTAGATGATTTATTTGAAGATTGGTTTGAGAACGATCTGTCTAAAAGGCTTAAGCACCCAGGAATACCTAAACGTATTTATACTAAAGACATTAAACCTGTTATTGGTGAATTACCGATTGCTGAAGTTAAGGCTGTTCAAATAAGAACAATTATTCAAGGTATATCGGACGCTAGACCTACCGTTGCAAATGATGCCCTTATGTACATGAAACAAATGTTTCGACATGGCTTTAAGCTCGACCTGCTCACGCACAACCCCGCTACCGCTTTTACTGTTTCTGATGCTGGCGGTGTGGAAAAAAGTAGGGATAGGCATCTAAATATTGATGAAATAAAACAAGTTTTTAGCGTATTTAAACAGAATATCGCCAAGTTTAACCGTGATAATTACCTAGCCTGCGCATTACTCATTACTTTAGCCGTAAGAAAAAGTGAGCTTTGCTGTGCAAAATGGGAAGAGTTTGAGCTGGATAACGCTTTGTGGCATCTACCTGAAGGCCGAAGTAAAACGGGTGCCGCAATAACAATTCCATTACCACAACAAATCATTGAATGGCTGAATGAGCTAAAAATAAGAGCATGTGGCTCTGATTATGTATTCCCTGCCCGTCGAACATCTAAAAAACCTCACATGGGTGACGATACGCTCAATAGAGCAATTTCATCCATGTTTGGTCATGAAGCTGGTCGGAAAGTACAACCAACAAACTTAATGGGTGATATTAAGCCCTTTTCTCCCCATGACTTACGTAGAACATTTAGAAGCTTGACTTATCCATTAGGTATTCAGGAGCATGTTGCGGAGCGTTGCTTGAACCATAAATTAAAAGGAATGGAAGGTGTTTATGATCGTTACGATTATTTAGATGAACGATTAGCTGCACATACAAAAATAGCTGATTACCTTGAAAGTATAATAAACAATTAAAACGGATGATTAAAACTTGATTACAGATAAAGAAGCAAAACAACAGCTACTTGAGCTAAAGATGATGCTCTTACCTGAAATGGTTCCAGATAAACTAAATTATCTAAACGCTGGAAAGCCTGATGGACACGATGATTTATTCAGAGTACTCGAATCTTCAACTTCAGGAACTGATTTTATAAGTCTTCTTCAAAAACGAATAGAAAAAGTTCAAAACTTTAGATGTAATAAGGGTGAAGATTCATCAATTGAAAACACTGAGCTAGGTAACTTAAATGACAACATACTCATAATATGCAATCAATTAGTCCAACTGACTAGTGCGCCAGAATTCAATGATATGAGTATTGATATTCTTGAACAAGTAATAACAACTGCTATAACCATAGGCTACACAGCAGGTAGTCACGATATGAAAGTAAATTTAGAAAGGCACGGGGAAAAGGGGTATGAATCGAGGGTCATAACTCCACAACTGGCAGGCAATAAAAAAGCCGAACAGAACTCCCCTATTATAAACTTAGTTAAAGAGATGGCTGACTTTGTAACCTCCAATTCCAAAGTTGGTAAAGTGAGTAAAAATACATTATCAGAAGCCATCTATGATGTGATTTCAATTTTTTCTAATAAAGGACAAAACAAAAAACTTAAAGCATTGAAAAACTTTAAAAATAATTATCCTGAGAAAAGTACAATAGAAGATTGGATTAGAAAATTTAACCTACTTGATGATGTAAAGACCACTGTAAGGTCTCCAAGCCTTAGAAGATTGATCGAGTATTTACAGCACGAGTTCACACACAAAAAATTAAAAGAAAAATTATCAAAATAAAAAACTAATATTATCAAGTCATTACACCAATAAAACATCAGCCTTCATTGTAGGGCGCCCCATATATTTAACAGCAAAGTAAGATTATTCCGATTTAACAATTAACCGGAGTGATCATGCTAGAACAACAGAATACTTTAATTCCCAATCGCATAGTTCGTGAAGCAGAGCGTAAACAACTTACCAGCATTTCAAGAACTCAAGCCTGGGTTCTTGAGCAGAATGGGTTATTTCCTAAGCGTATAAAATTATCATCGAATTCGATCGGCTGGCGTTTGAGTGACTTACTCGAATGGATAGAATCACGTGAAGATGTGTAAGGGAGAATTCAATGCATTTTATATCGCATAAACCCAAAGAACAAAACTGCAATTTAGTTGCTGAAAGACAACCAGTAGAGCGGATCATTCGAATTGATGAAATGCTAAGGCTGATCAACCGAAGCCGAGTGACACTTTACAGATGGACAAAGAATGGGACTTTCATTAAGCCAATTGTATATAAAAATAGAACTCTTGGCTGGGCCCAAGGGGATTATGAAGCCTGGCTAAAGAGAGTTTAAGCTGTTCAAGATTGAGAAGGTAAATTACTTACCTTTTTTTATATCTCCAGATGAAACAATATGAAACACCAAAGCCGATTTAGCGTACTAAAAATTAAACACAAAGTCAGCTACACCCTATTATAAATGGATATAAAAGGTATTTAACAATGAATTATAACGCAGGTTATTAATAATATTATGGCTTCTTATTTTTACACCGAAGACTATTTATATCAAGATTATATCTGGCAAGTAATGTCATTTAAAGAAGGCAGGAATAATAAAATAATGGTCAAGATATTTGACCAACTAGTACAAATATTAAGGCGGTATTCAAAGGTATTTGCCATACGTTTTGATCTACGCTTCTGCCTTGAAATTTATAATAACAAAATGATTAGTAAATTTAGAGATAGGCTCAACCTAAGGTTAAGTAAAAAGTACAAATGTGATATTGGCTATGTATGGGTTAGAGAGCAAACAGAATCGGCAGAGGCTTCACATTATCATTACGTAATATTTCTGAATGGCCATAAAACTTGGAAATCATTTGGCTTTGGAAAAATTATAGATTCTGTCTGTGATTCGCTGAACCACTTTAGCCCTTATTACCCAAAGAACAATGGTTACATGATTAAACGCGGCGATAGCAAATCAATCCAAAGGGTGATTTACCGCCTGAGTTATTTAGCTAAAAATGAATCTAAAGGAAATAGGCCTCGTGGAGTGAGTGATTATGGGACCAGTCGGTTAAAAGATGGGTAGGCCCAATACATAAATGGTGAAGAATAGGTCTTTGATAAGTACATAGATCTGATTTACCAACAAAATAATTTAATTTTAAATAAACAATTTTATCGAGAAAAATAAATGCCACGTATAAAAAAACAATGCACAGTAACGTTATCAAAAGAAACTATCGCTTTATTACAATTCTTAGGTGAGCGAATGACAGACCCCCTTGATAAAGACTTAAACCGTTCGTTAACTATCGAGGCTATTGCTCTATTTGCAGCACAAGCAAGCATAACTGAGCTGCAATATTTTACAACCAAACACAAAATTGAAGGACGAGAATTATATCCAAATAGTTACTATTTTGAAACTTTATGTGTTGCTGTGCAGTATAGAAACGAGGGACGAGAGCCATTTGATATAAAAAAACATTGTTTCAATGAATATTCAAAGCCCTATTCTAAAATAAAGTGCGAATCTTAACTGCGAATTTGTGTCTTTTCGCAGATATAAAGTGCGATTTCATGTACTTCGCTGCGAAAAGATGCGAAAAACTAAAAGTATGCTTCTAAAAAGTGCGAAAAATTGAAAATTAGGGCTTATAAAAGTGCGAATTTGTTGTTTTTCGCACTACGGCTTAAAACAAAAAACTACCCTATATAAACATAGTCTTTATATATCAATAAATTAGTGACAAATGAAATATAACACAGTGCCTCTTGAAATATTACTTATGAAAATGTGAGTCCATTATCTAATGTACATATACCAAAATTCGCAGCTTTTTTTACGACACCCTAATGATAATTAAATATTGGTACAGATACAGGTAGAGATAAATAAATTTAAGCGAATTGATGCCCTAACAAATGAACAAAACACCTATAACACTAACTGGAATAAAGTTTTGAAAAGCCATATTCTTTCGCAGATAAGGTACTGAAAACATTATTCGATAAACCACCATAAAAGTAGCAACGACAATGAATAAATCCAAAAATATTAATGAGCTGATCAGTTTACTTGAATTAAACAAAGGCAAAGTTATTAAAGGTGCCAAACAAAACGGATTAGAGCTCAATGCAATAAGGGATATATTGCTCAAAGGCGAAATAACTTTCGAAGATGAAGTCATTTCAAAATACCTTGTGGTAAAAACGATAAAAGGTACGGTTAAACACTTTAAAGATTTAGGTATTACAACAACATCCGGATTAGTTATCACTCAACTTTATGTGAGTAAATTGATAAACGGTACCAGCATTAAAATAAACAAGATATTGCTGCGTATGGCGAAAGAAATCCTTAACACTAATAAATCTGCCGCAACGCAAAGAAGTCGCTATATGTGACCCCTTAATTCAAGCTCTTTTACTTAAGCGAGTTTCAATTTGTTTGATTAAGCGATCAATACTCGTGGCATTAGGGGTCGATAACTTATTATTGCTACGATCCAATTTCTTTTTTAGCTTTTGTGTCTGATTATACAAAGTCAGGCTAGATAGGTTCCCACCTCCAAAGACTTTTTCTGATAGCATTGAAAATCGAACTCGCCATGTTCCTGTTTGTTGTAAAATTAACAGGCCTTTAGCTTCAAGTTCTTTAAACAGCACTTCATTATTACTTTCCCAAAGTTGAGTTTTTGTAGTTCTAATGTTTCTTGTAAGATTATTCTGCCTATCCACAGCTGTTGTTTGGCTTGATTTCACAACCTTAGTCGCATTTACTTGATGATAATCAAAAATAGTTAGATCAACAGTTACTGTCTCATTTTGTATATCTGCAAGGGGATTTACAATAGATGGTAATAGCGCATCATTTCTTTCGAAATATTGAGAGGAGTCGATATTATTCATATCTAATTCAATAGCGTCTTTAAAATGGCTATTGATGATGTCTAGTACGCCTTCCTTTTCGTGATCACATAAATTTTCAGGCCTATTTATCTCAGGAGGAATAATTTCTATATGGTCAAATTTACCTTGTCCATCTTCAGTTGCGTTGTAGCCATATTCAAAGGTTTTATACGCTTGAATATAATAAAGCTCACGTTCATCAAGTTCTGATAAATAGCACTGTTCAACCTGCTGAAAAGCAAAATAACTTGCACCATGCATATTCCAATCACTTTGCATTTGCGTATTATTATGTCGTCCTGATTTCAAGTCATTGATATGGTTACGCAACCGAGTACCGATGTCTTTAGACTGACCAATATAAGTGGTGAATTCTTTGCTATAGATACAGTAAATCCCCATTCGGCCTGACAAATTACGACAAACACTCCTTAAGTCTTTTTGTGCTAAAAAGGCCTTATTAGTAATGGGATGTTTGATTTTGGCGCTGCATGGCTTTTTAATAACAATGGGGTTAGCTATTGAAGGCGAAGTATTGTGTTTAGCTTTGATTATAGTCTTTCTAACAAAAGGCGATGTTTGCATACGCAAAATCACTTGAGAATTAGGGTATTCCTCCATATCGCTGACTTTTATAATCTCAGCGTAAACCTTTTCACCCAGGACCCACTTTTCCTTAACCCAAGAAAAATCAATCTCATTTAAAAATCCAATTAACGCATTACCGCCAGCATATATGTTGCCTTTATCTGGGTTTGCTTGTTGCATTTTAATTGTGCAAATCTGACCTTTTTTATATTTAGCTTTAAGAATCGTTTCATGTTGTTCGGTCATATTAAAGCACCAACTAATTCCTTCTAATAACACATCATTTTTAGCAGCTGGCATCCTATTCCTTTATCTTATTACTAACTTCTCTAGTCACTATTTCACATCAGCAATACTCTATGATTCAACTAGAGAAAAAGCACATAGTTAATTAACTTAGCCAAAAAGCAGAAAACAATACTTTTAACTATTCAGTAATATCATTCTCAAATCAGGATTACTGTTTGAGCTGGTAAATAGTAGCCTAATATAGACCATCAAATAAAGGAAAAATCATGTTGAAATATATACTTAGTGCTAAAAAATCAAACTCTAGTCGCCCACCTTCAAGCCATCCAGGTCCAGGAAGTAATTGGCCAAGTACTACTCCAAACAAGTCAGATGGTGACAGAGGAAATGCTAAAAAATAAAATGGACTAATTTTAGGTGGCGCATATGCCACCTTTATTTTACAAAGGAAAAGTATGTTTCACCTCCCACAACTACCAACTCTAGTAGTTCCTTACAAGCAGTGAGTTTTGTTATTCCCGTCAAAAAACGCATTGAACTTATAAGATCACAAATATTGATATCAATTACAGAATTTTCTAATAAAAAGCAGTATGATGCATAACATTGAACGAGAACAGCGCATCACTATTGAGAACCATTATGGACACAACTGAACAGCAATTTCTTAAAGCCTTAGATAACAAGCTATGGACAGCAGCTGACAAGCTACGCTCAACCTTAGATGCGGCGCAATACAAACATACCGTATTAGGTTTAATCTTCGTAAAGTATGTCTCTGATGCCTTTGATGCACAAACCGCCAGCATTAAGAAAGACCTAGAAGATGAAAACCACGAGTACTATCTTAACCCGCAAGACTTTGATGGTGGTGCCACTAGTGAAGAATACCTGCAAGAAGTCGCAATCGAATTAGAACAACGCGATTATTACACCGAAAACAATGTCTTTTGGATGCCAATGGAAGCACGTTGGCAGTTTTTGCAAGACAAAGCGCCGCTGGTTATTGGTGGTAGCGAACTAGAGATTAATGGTAAAACTAAAAAAATCACCTCGGTGGGTCACCTAATAGATAACGCCCTTGAAGCAATTGAGCGTGATAACCCTAAATTAAAAAATGTACTTAACAAACGTTATGGCCAGCTGCAAATTGATCAAGACAAGCTTTATGATTTGATTAACCTAATTGCTTCAATCCCGTTTTCTCATGATTCACTCAGCAGTAAAGACATTCTCGGTCATGTGTATGAATACATGCTGGGGAAATTTGCCTTAGCCGAAGGTAAACGCGGTGGTCAGTTCTACACCCCTAAGTCTATTGTCAGCATGATTGTTGAAATGGTTGAGCCGTTCGAAGGGCGCGTTTATGATCCTGCAATGGGCTCTGGTGGCTTTTTTGTTCAGTCTGAAAAATTTATTGAACAACATGCCCACCAGCATAACGTCGACCCGTTAACTCAAAAACAAAAAATTTCCATTTACGGTCAAGAGTATAACCACACCACTTGGCAGTTAGCGGCAATGAACATGGCAATCCGTGGCTTAGACTATAACTTCGGTAAAGAGCCCGCTAGTACCTACACTCACAATCAGCACCCCGAGCTACGGGCCGACTTCATCATGGCAAACCCGCCGTTTAATATGAAAGAATGGAACGTTGGTGTCGACGATAACGATCCACGATGGAGTCATGGCACACCGCCAGCCAATAACGCCAACTTCGCCTGGTTACAGCACATGCTGCATCACCTTGCACCAGATGGCTCACAGGCTTTATTATTAGCTAACGGTTCAATGAGCTCAAGCACCAATAACGAAGGTGTTATTCGCCAATCGTTAATTGAGCATGATTTAGTTGAGTGTATAGTAGCACTACCCGGACAACTATTTACCAATACCCAAATTCCTGCCTGCATTTGGTTTTTAACCAAAAATAAAGCAGCAAGAACCGACAAAGCTGGCCGTAAATTACGTAACCGCAACGGTGAAGTATTGTTTATCGATGCCCGTAACTTAGGTTTCATGAAAGACCGGGTATTTCGTGATTTCGCGCCCGAAGATATTAACCAAGTGGCCGATTTATTCCACGCATGGAAAACAGGCGAAGCTGTTAACGATGTGAGCTATCAAGATCAAACAGGATTTTGTAAGTCGGCAACTTTAATTGATCTTAAAAAACATGACTATGTACTCACCCCCGGACGTTATGTTGGCGCAGTAGCGGAAAAGGACGACGGCGTGCCCTTTGCTGAAAAAATGGCAACCTTAACGGCTACATTGGGTCAACAGTTTAGAGAATCAGCTAAGTTAGAAACTGAGATAAAAAAGAACCTAGCGGGGCTCGGTTATGAGCTTTGAGTTGCCTGATAACTGGCATTGGTTGCCATTTGAAAAGTTATTCTCAGAACCTTTAAGGAACGGAATCTATAAGCAGAAAGAGTTTCATGGTCGAGGCTGCAAGATTATTAACATGGGTGAACTTTTCGCACACCCTCGTTTAAAAGATGGCGTAGAAATGAAAAGAGTCGAATTGAATGAGAGGGAGTTTGAAAAATCGACCCTGAAGAATGGCGATTTAATATTTGCTCGCCGCTCTTTAACAGCAGAAGGGGCTGGTAAATGCTCTATTATCCTGTCTCTTGACGAACCTACGACATTTGAGTCATCAATAATTCGAGTCCGCCTGAACCAGGAAATAGCTAATCCAGAATATTATTACTATTTATTCAATTCACCATTTGGTAAGTGGCTACTAGGTACAATTTTGAGACAAGTTGCCGTATCAGGGATTACAGGATCGGACTTAGCTAAGTTAGAAGTTCCAGTACCGCCAAAAAACATTCAAAATGAACTTGTTGTCGTTGGCCGAAATCTTGACGACAAAATAACTCTCAACACCCAAACGAATCAAACCCTAGAAGCCATGGCACAGGCATTATTTAAATCATGGTTTGTTGATTTTGACCCCGTGAAAGAAAAAATGCGCGATGAACAAGCTGTCGGTATGGATGCTGGCGATTTATCTATCGACTCTTTACCCAAGGAAGTCGCCGCCTTATTTCCCGACAAACTAGTCGAATCAGATCTTGGCTTGATACCTGAAGGCTGGACAGTCTCTGAAACAAAACATTTATTTGACGTGAAGGACGGTACTCACGATTCACCTAAAAAATCGGAACAGGGTCATTACTTAGTAACATCCAAGCATATTACAAAGGGAAGAATTGATACCTCTAAAGCTTATTTGATTAGTAATAAAGATTACGAAAAGGTAAATCAGCGTAGTAAGGTCGAGTCTATGGATATTTTGCTATCAATGATTGGTACAGTGGGTGAAATTGTAGTGGTGTATGACAATCCAGTGGGGTTTGCAATTAAGAATGTTGGGTTATTCAAAACATCACAACGACCAGAGTTAGTTTGGTTCTTCTTTTGGCATTTGCAAAGTGTTGCAATGAAACATCACCTCCAAGTAAGAATGGCTGGTACAACGCAACAATATCTGACGCTAAAAACACTTAGAGCCATCCCAGTGTTATTGCCATCACCGACTATTCTGACACGGTTCAATTCAATTATTTCTCCAATAATGAATAAAGTTCATAATGCTAATGAAGAAAACAAAAGACTAGAAGCACTTAGGGATACTTTGCTGCCCAAGTTACTTTCTGGGGAGCTTAGACTGTAAATGGATTTTTTAAGAAGTTTATATAATGAAATGCTAAATGATGAAGGTGATGTCATTATTGCAAGTTTAGCCTTCACTAGAAGTCGAATATTGTCTGAACTTGATAATCAACAGTACTCTTTAAGCTTCGATGAGTGGCTGGAAGGATATAATGAACGGTTACGGGAAAAGGCCGAAGAAATATTATCCTTACATGATAATAGGGACCGATTTGAACAGCTAATTCGAATCCATTCTTTGAATAACATCACACCTTTTATCGGTGCGGGTATGTCAATGCAAAGTGGCTATCCAAGTTGGACTAGCTTTCTCTATAAAGCATGTGAAGAATCACACATAACAGCCAGTGATTTAGAAACGTTACTTCAAGCGGGCCAATATGAAGAAGCAGCTCAATTACTGCATGATAATATGACTAGTGCTGTATTTAACGAATTGCTTGAATCAACTTTTCTTTCTCGTAAAGAAATACTAGGCTCGGTAAACTACCTACCTTTATTGTTCCCAGATGACCATATAATCACAACAAATTTTGATGAGGTAATTGAGCGAGTTTACACAAGCACCGATAAACCACTAGGCAAAATAAAGAGTGGAAAATCATTGCATGAAATAGCTCGTCTCATGAATCAAGACTCAAATATACTGATTAAAATTCACGGGAATTGCGACCAAACATCAGAGAGAGTGTTATTAAAAAATGAATATGATGAGGCTTACTCAAATGAGGGTGATGTTGGCAACTTTTTTAGTAATGTGATGTTTCGCCAATCCTTACTCTTTATTGGTTGTAGTTTGAGCGAAGATAGAACTATAAAGAAAATGATGTCGACTGTAGCAAGCAGTGGAGATCGCAGCTTACCTAAACATTATGCATTTTTGGAACTTAAAGAAAGTGACGACCGTATAACCCGTAAACGATTTTTGGCTCAAGCCAATATTTTTCCTATTTGGTATCAAGAAGGTGAACATGACGAATCGATAGAGGCTTTATTATTCAAACTTAATGAAGATAGCCGTCGATGAATTTTACAGACAAGAGCGTTCAGAATATAAGAGGAAGGTTTATTTAATGCAAAGTCATCTCTTAATACCACTTACTCAAATTAGCGACATCGAACTATTACAAGAAAGCTGCGAGGTTGAGTGCAAGCTTGCTGGTGGTCGTGATGGTAACGGCGCAGTTCCTCATGATATGTGGGAAAGTTTTAGTGCGTTTGCCAATACCCGCGGCGGCGAGATATTATTGGGTATTAAAGAGAAGAAAGGCAAATTTACCCTCGAAGGCATTAAGAACCCAGCCCCGTTAATTAAAAACATTTGGGATACGGTTAATAACCCCAACAAAGTCAGCCATAACTTATTAACTGAAGCCGATGTTGCTATTGTTACGATAGCCGACAAACAAATTATTCGAATTGTAGTACCACGTGCGCCAAGAGAAATTCGCCCTGTTTATATTAACGGTAATCCACTAACGGGCTCTTATGCTAGGCGTTATGAAGCCGATCAGAAATGCTTGCCCGATGCAGCAAGTCGCATGTTAGCCGAGCGTGAAGATATACGTGACAATCTTATTTTAGCAGGCTATGGCTTAGATGATATCGATACTGAGTCACTACGAATTTATCGCCAATTATTTACCGACGCCAAGCCCCAAGGGCACCCATTTTTAGAGCAAGATACCACTGGTTTTTTGCGAAGCATTAAAGCATGGCGCAAAGACCGACAGACTCAAAGAGAAGGCCTAACTTTAGCGGGTTTAGTGATGTTTGGCACTTGGGATGCTATTCAAGATGCCTTACCTAATTACTTTGTCGATTACCAAGAAAAAGATGACAGCACACACCGCTGGATTGATCGGGTATTCCCTGATGGCTCTTGGTCCGGTAATATTTTTGACTTCTATCGCAAAACATTTCGAAAACTGACAGCCGATTTAAAAATAGGTTTTCAGTTAAAAGATGGCCAACGCATTGATGATACACCAGCGCATGAGGCAATTCGTGAAGCCTTAGTCAATACCTTAGCGCACGCAGACTATAGCAGCGACAGCTCATTGTTTATTGAAAAGCATCCTGACTTTATTGGCTTTCGTAACCCAGGTTTAATGCGTGTGCCTGTTAAAGAAGCGATTGCTGGTGGTGATAGCCTTTGTCGTAACCCGGCAATTCATCAAATGTTTCTCAACATAGGTCTAAGTGAAAAAGCGGGCTCAGGTATTCCTAAAATTTACAGTAATAGCCGCAGCCAAAATTGGCAAACACCTAACCTTTATGAAAAAGATTCACCAGAGCAAACCCTCTTAGAATTGAGAATGGTTAATTTAGTTTCACAAGAGATGCATACCAAGCTCATTGAACTCTTTGGCGCTAATTATAATGAACTGAGCGAACTAAAACGCTCGATTCTGATTACCGCTGCGACCGAGTCTTGGTTTAACCATGAGCGTATTTGTGCATTAACCTCAAAACACACAAGGGATATCACCTTGGCTCTATCGCAACTGGTAAAAAGTGACTATTTAGCCTCTGGCGGCAACCACAAGGGCAAAGTTTACCACCTGAAAGGGGTTGATGTACCAACCCCTGATAATGACGCAGGAAAAGGCATTACCTTTGTTTCTTCTCCCAACCTTTCTCAGCTCTCACTATTTGGCGAAAATAAGAAGACTGGTACCAAAAGCCCGGAGCTAAACGTCGAAAGTCCGGAGTTAAGTACCAAAAGTCCGGAGCTAAAGAACAAAAGTCCGGAGTTAGAGAGTAAAAGTCCGGACTACGATGACGGTGCAGATGAATTATGGTGCGATTTATTAGCTATTTCAGCGATAGTCCGCAGCTCAAAACCTAAGCGTCCAGAAATTGAAAACGCCATCATCGCTTTATGTACGAAGGCTGGCGCAGAGCATTTGAAACTGTCACAACTAGCTGAACTCTTAGGAAGAAAACCAGATTCGCTAAGGAAAAACTATTTAAATGGCCTGTTAAAATCGCAGCAGCTTGAATTAGCATTTCCAACAATACCAAATCACCCTGATCAGGGTTATAAGATTAAGAAAGGAAGCTCATGATCACCGAAGACCAACTAGAACTGTTATGCCTTGATTGGTTTAAAACACAAGGTTATCAATACGCCAACGGTTACGATATTGCACCTGATGGCGACTCGCCAGAACGTGATGATTACCGCCAAGTGATATTACAGAGTCGTTTACTGCAACAGTTAGCGATAATTAACCCTGAGTTGCCAACAAGTGCATTAGAAAGTGTGGTGCAAACGGTATCACAACCTGAATCCCCTATTTTAATTAAGAGTAACCGGGCATTTCATAAATGGTTAATTGAAGGTGTTGCGGTAGAATATACCTGCCCAAAAACAGGCGATAGTATACCAACCCACGTTCAATTAATTGATTTTACTAACGCTGGTAACAACCAATTTTTAGTGGTTAATCAGTTTACGGTTGCCGGAACCAAGGGTAATCGCCGCCCCGATATTGTGGTGTTTATCAATGGCCTGCCCATTGCAGTTATTGAACTGAAAAACCCTGCGGATGATCACGCAGACATTTGGCACGCGTTTAACCAGTTTCAGACCTATAAAGATGAAATCAGTGATTTATTTGTTTTTAATGAAGCCTTAATTGTTAGTGATGGCTGGACCGCTCGTGTTGGTTCCCTTACCGCGAATAAAGAACGTTATTTGCCATGGAAAACAATTCAGAGTGAAGATGATAAACCTTTATTGGAATTCCAATTAGAAACGATGGTTCGCGGTTTCTTTAATCAAGAATTGCTACTAGATTACATTCGCTATTTTGTATTGTTTGAAGTTGATGATGGCGATGTTATTAAAAAAATTGCTGGTTATCATCAGTTCCACGCCGTTCGTGCCGCAGTAAAAGCTACCACCATTGCAGCAAGACAACCTGAAGGCATAACAGAGCCAAGGGCTAATTACGGCAATATGGTAGTTGCTGGCTCAGGTAAAGCTGGCGTTATTTGGCATACCCAAGGCTCTGGTAAAAGTATTTCAATGGTCTGTTATGCCAGTAAGCTATTACAACAGCCGGAAATGAATAATCCCACGATAGTCGTGGTTACTGACCGCAATGATTTAGATGGTCAGCTATTTAATACCTTTAGCATGGCACAAGAAACGTTAAAACAATTACCACAACAAGCCGGTGATCGTGACTCTCTGCGCGATTTACTGTTAAGTCGTCAGTCTGGCGGTATTATCTTTACCACCATCCAAAAATTCGTCCTGCTTACTGAAGAAACCGAACACCCTGTTTTATCTCAGCGCAGTAATATTGTAGTGGTATCCGATGAAGCCCATCGTAGCCAATATGGTAATAAAGCGCGCTTGGTCGATGTTAAAAACAAAGAGGGTGAAGTGGTTAGCCAAAAATACGTATTTGGCTATTCCAAATATTTACGTGATGCCTTACCAAGCGCCTCATTCATTGGCTTTACTGGCACACCAATAGCTATGGATGATAAAGATACCCGTGCGGTATTTGGTGACTATGTTTCTATTTATGATATTCAAGATGCGGTAGATGATGGCGCAACCGTGCCGATTTATTACGAATCACGGCTTGCTAAACTTAAAATTCGTCAAGATGAAATAGAAGCGCTTAATGATGATGTTGACGAAGTGCTGGAAGATGAAGAAGAGCTAAGCGCCAAAGAAAAAATGAAATCGCATTGGGCCGCGCTTGAAAAACTGGTTGGGGCCGAACCTCGCATTGAGCAGGTTGCGCAAGACTTAGTTAGCCACTTTGAGGCAAGAACTAGTACTTTTCCGGGCAAAGGTATGATTGTCGCAATGAGTCGCGAAATCTGTGCTGATTTGTACAATGCGATCATCTCATTACGCCCAGACTGGCATAATGACGATATTGAAAAAGGGGCTCTAAAAATAGTCATGACAGGCTCTGCCGCCGACAAAGCCAAATTTCAGCCGCACATCCATAACAAACAGGCCAAAAAGCTATTTGAGAAGCGTTTTAAAGACGAAAAGGACCCTTTGCAGTTAGTGATAGTACGTGACATGTGGTTAACAGGCTTTGATGCACCATGCTGTCATACTATGTATATCGACAAGCCGATGAAAGGTCACAACTTAATGCAGGCCATTGCCCGTGTTAACCGCGTTTTTCGAGATAAAGCTGGCGGTTTAGTTGTCGATTACATTGGCATCGCCAGCGAGTTAAAGAATGCATTAAAAACCTACACTAACTTGCAAGGTAAAGGTCACGGTCAACCAACCATTGATACCGCCGAAGCGTTAGCGGTGTTAGTTGAAAAAATCGAGATCATTAGGGGCATGTTTGCCACCCCTGTTGATGGTGAAAAATTTTCGTATTTACATGACTATGAAACCAAAGCGTTGCAAGTATTACCTGGAGCGGTAAATCATATTTCAGGGTTATGCTCTATCCCTAAAGGAGAACGTGATGGCAAGCACCGCTTCTTAGATGTGATGGTAGCATTAACTAAGGCATTTTCACTTTGTAATACCATGGATGAAGTTGCTGAATATCGTAAAGAAATTGCGTTTTATTCCGCAATTAAAACAGCCTTTTTAAAACATTCATCTGTAGATAAAAAACGTAGTGATGAAGATCGAAATTCAGCTTTTAAGCAAATAATCGACAATGCCGTTATTGCTGAAGGTGTTGATGACATTTTCAAAATGGTTGGTTTAGACAAGCCTAACATTGGCTTATTGTCTGACGACTTCTTAGAAGATATGAAAAACATCCCGCAAAAAAATCTTGCGGTCGAACTACTAGAAAAATTATTAAAAGACGAGATTAAAGCACGGCTAAAAACCGATGTGGTACAAGAGAAAAAGTACTCAGACCGCATTATGGAAACCCTGCGAAAATACCACAACCGCAGCATTGAAACCGCGCAAGTGATTGAAGAGTTGATCAAGTGGGCTAAAGAAATGGCCGTCGATTCAGAATTAGCAGAAAAACTTAACCTATCAACCGATGAAATAGCCTTCTACCGCGCCTTAATTGCTAATGAATCATCAGTACGAGAACTAGGTGATGACAATCTTCGAAAACTAGCCATCGAGTTAACCCTACAACTACGCAAATCAGCCACCGTAGACTGGCAAATGCGCGATAGTGTACGAGCCCGCATGCGCAATATAGTTAGACGTTTACTGCGTAGATGGAAGTATCCACCAGACAAGGCAGATGAAGCTATAAAGTTGATATTAGAGCAGGCTGAGGTATTGGCAGATAGTTGGTCTGGGTAATTATTCGTTAAAAATATTATCGTCTTAATGAATTACCAGAACAAATTCTTTTATGAGTCAGACATCACGTTACTTAATAGTATAAAACATTTTATTACAGAGAATAAAACTTGAAAAAATATTCCTGAATTAGTAACACTACTTGAGCTTAGAAAAGTCAAAGTAGTAAAAGAAGCTGAGTTGGAGCAACTAGAGTTTATGGCAAGAATAGAAGTACTGACTTCTGATATTCCAGCATTCGAAGATGAAATAATTCTAAAATATATAGAAACGAGAAGTACGATAAAGGCTACTGAATATGTAAAATCTAAAGGAGTTCGATCAGAAATAGGTACAGTGAACTCTAGTAGCGATGTAAGCAGCCTAATAAAAGAAGGTAGCGATAAAATTAACGTGGTTTTGTTACGTATGGCAACCGAGATCTTTGATGGCAATAAAAAGTCGGTGAATCGTAGATATAATTAAAGCAATCAGAAAGTTAAAGAATAGTCACAATAATAAAGTAGCTGTTAAGTAATATATAAGGATGTAACAATTGAATTACTGGTGGGTTAACCAAAACCAAACTTTTAAAGAGGAAATTAATGGCGGCTATCTGTGGTCTCCAAAAAGAAAATCTAACGGAAAAGTTAATCCTTTTTATGAGTTTATGAAAGGAGTTGTTCCTGGTGATATAGTTTTATCTTTTGCAGATACCTATATAAAAGCTATTGGAATAATTCAATCTAATGCTTACGCTTCTCCTCAGCCATTAGAGTTTGGGAAGATAGGCGCTCAATGGGGTAGCACAGGCTGGAAAGTAGATGTCCACTTTATTTTATTGAATAATAAGATACGACCAGCAGACCACATGAACAAGCTTATCCCTATACTCCCGCCAATTTACTCACCATTACAATCTTCAGGCCGAGGCAATCAAGGAGTATACCTAACCAAGTTACCGGAATCATTGGCAACAGAATTGATTAGGTTAATTGGAGTTGAAGCAAGAGGTTTAGTTAATAGTCTATTGTCTGTTAATGAGAGTATTCTTGAGTATATATCTAAACCTACCAAAGGACTCCATGAGTGGGAAGAAGTGCTGGAAGACAACGTTAGAAATGATACATCGATACCTGAAACAGAGCGAATGTCGATAATTATGGCTCGTAGGGGTCAAGGTTTGTTTAAAAAGAGAGTCGCACATCGAGAAAAGCAGTGCCGTATAACAGAGGTAGATGAGATTTCACATTTGAGAGCTAGTCATATAAAGCCTTGGCGATATTGTGAAGATCACACTGAAAAACTAAATGGTAATAATGGTTTACTACTAACTCCTACAATTGACCATTTATTTGATCGTGGGTTTATTTCATTTGAAAGCACCGGCGATATTTTAATTTCTCCAGTCGCGAACGAATTATCTCTAGCACGTATGGGGATTGATTTGATTGTAAGAAATAATGTTGGCTTGTTTAACGAAGAACAAAAGTTCTTCATGGATTATCATCGTAAAGAAGTATTTTTAAGCTAATACAAAGCAATGCTTGTGCTTAATAGGGATTATTAATGTCTACAAATGAAAGTAATTTAGCAAGTTTTGCTAAAGAAGATTTAAAAGAGTCGATTGAGTTCGTCTATAACGATTTTGCAAAAAGAGCACTCAAATTTGAGGTGCCTCATTTCTTAACCAGAAGGTTGGCTTCAATTGCTAGCTTGATGGTCTTATTTGGTTTACTCACCATTGCTGGTAATTTCTCGTTTATAGGGGAACTAAAATTAGCTATAACAGACAAGGCTATTATTTCTGAGCTTTGTAGTAGTCTGAAACCCTTTAATATTTACTTATTCGATTTCGGGGTTATTGTAATTATCTCTGCTTTATTTTTGTATAACCTTTTAGTAAAAAAAATAGAATTTAAAGATGTATTACAAAAACATAAACTAAAAATCAAGACTAAAAAATTTCAAATAAATCTAATTTTACAACTTTTTATTCTTGGCTTAGTTTCTAGTTTCTTATTATTTAAATGGGACTTATTGTCATTTCACTTTTTGTTTTGGGGAATATTAATCTTTGTTATTTCTTATTCTAGCAATCGAAAATATGGTTATACGCGTGGCTTTTCTAGAAATAGAATGTATGCACAAAAAGCTGAACTTCTATATGCCGATAAGATATTAAACTCTGATGAAAAAGAAGACAAAAACCTGAGGCTGCAATTACACGAATTGCTAAAAAAGGCCGGCGAAGAATCGCACAAAGATATTGTTGGTGATTACATTGACTATGGTAACTCTGCTCTAAAATGGCTTTCGACAAAAAAACAATAAAAATTAAGGATAATACCTAATGGAAAACCTTGTATTAAATGCTTCATCAGGAGAGTATTCCGGTGAATATCAAAATGAAAATGAAGTATGGCAAACCAGAGCATATAACCTTGCAATTAACAATATTGAACGGTTGGTCAAAGAGTCGAAAGAAGTTATTAAAAATTATGATAATGGTGCGGTTAATAAAACCTTACCAAGGATTCATGATGCAATGTTTATTTTTGGTGAGAGGGGGACGGGTAAAACAGTTTTTTTATATAATCTTGCAAAAAAATGGAGTGGAGCTAAAAAAAATAAAGGGATAAATACAGATGTATTATTTCTAGATATTATTGATCCAACGTTACTTATTGAGCAGGATAATTTTGTTAATGTAGTCATTGCTCATATTCATAATTGTATGCAAAAAAAATTAGATTCAGATAGCCATCAAAAACAAAGCTATTACCAAATCCTTGGACAATTAGCCGAATCTTTAGGGCAAAGCGAATATGATAATAGAGAAGGTGGTGGATTAGATAGGATCATTAGTTACCAATCTTCTATGGATTTAGAAAAAAACTTTCATAGTTATATTGAGCTATCAATAAAAATATTGGGTGTTGACGCCATGGTTTTACCTATTGATGATGTAGATATGTCATTGAAGAAGGCTCATGATGTAATAGAAACTATCAGAAGGTTATTATCTTGTCCCCGTTTAATTCCCATTGTTTGTGGTAATGAAGATATATATAACCAATTGCTTAAAGATTATTTTCGTCATTCAGGTCAATCAAGTTACCAAGCTAGACAGCCTCTAACTGAAGTTTCAGCTAAAAGCCTCACTACTCAATATTTGCGCAAGGTTTTTCCAGAGCAACTACGAATTGGGTTAATTTCATTAGATTTATTAATGCCAAAAATAACCATTTTTAGTAATGAACATCCTGATAAAGTTAATGCTGTAGAATTTTTTGACAACGTCACTTCATTATTATGCCCTTTAGTAAATGGCAAAGAAAATAGTTTTACTTTAGAGAGACCCGAAACTTCTCGTCAATTTGTTCAATTTGTAAAAAAGTTTTATCCATATTTAACTGAGTCTGAGGCTGTTGAAAGTACAATTAGAGTACAACGCAATATTGAAGATTTTTGGTTGGACTTTATTCATTACTCAGAAAATACTGGGAATGGCCAAGGTTATCTAACTGCTCATGCTGAATACCTTTTACATACACCCCAAGTTCAATTTCCATCATTATTACCTCTTTTTAATATTGCAGAACAAGGTGAAATTTTAATTTCGGACAAATTTAAAAACTTTAGAAAATTTGAGTTCTTTGAAAATTCCAATGGAAAAAGTACCATAGCAAGTAGCGTAAGAAAAGTTGTGAGTTTGTCAACAAGATCAACTGAAAGTGATCGTTGGTATATATCTCAAGAAAGAGGATTGTATGAAGCCTTTAATGGTATAGGTTCGACTTTTATTCCTATGCCAAAAATTGAGTTTTATAGAAATAATCTATTTATATCGTCAGATACACTCAAGCACATTAAAAACAAAAACTTAGATATGGAGCAACGAAAAACTGCCTCCTTGTTAATAAGTCTTTATACACACTCTGATTATTATGGAACATCTCAGTATACGTCCCATCAGCTGTTTTTTGGCAAAGCCTTTGAATTTTTTATGATGAGTGTTATGGGAAATTTTGGTGGTGAGATGCAAGTAAATAACATCTTTGACGCATTGAAAGCTAAACCACCAATGCACTCTGTTCATTATTTTGCTCCAACCAAAATGTACACATCAGATGATGATAATTTAGAACCAAGTGAAACTAATTTAATTGATAGTGATTTAGATTTCAATGCTGAGGAATTTTTATTTCTTGACGAGGTACTTGAGTGGCAGAACGAAAACATTGAACGGTTAAAGACTGTTAGAAATAAAGGGCTTACTCATTTATTTAGTTTTGTTTTTAACAAGGTTTTTACTCAGTTACATTTAATGCGATCAAAAAATACTTTTACATCTAAGCATTCCAAAAGTTTATTCGATAAAGATAAAGATAAAGATAAAGATAAAGAATTTAGTAATGATAATTTATATCATGCAGCCAAACGGTTCGAATTTTTGTTACTAAATGCTATAGGCTCGTTTTTAAAAGATAATGGTGCTGTAGCTATTCAAAATACCGCGACCACTCCTAACTCAGATAACCTTATGAATGATCGGGCCAAGAGCCTCGATAGAGCCTACAAATTGAATGTAATAGACTTTGTTGATGGCAAGGAGACTGAAAATAGCAAGTTGATGCAAGTTTTTCTTTCACACCCAATTTTTAAATTGACCAATTCATATAACCCTGAACAGATGCGTACTTGGTTGTATATAGGGAATAGACCGCAAGCTTCAACTAATGAGGTTGAAGATAAAATTGAGCTTTTGAACACTTTTGATAATAGGCTTAGTGAAATCAAATCGAAAAATTATTCAAAGTGGTTAAAAGAACTAACATATAATGATTATACGTTTGATAAAAAATATAAAATGTTAAAGCAGGAGATTTTTGAAAGACCTGGAGTGGTACTTAATAATTTAAGGTGGTACCAAATGGAAACTATTTTTGAAAAGAATATTAAGGCCGCAATATCGTTTCTTACCGATTTATTAAAAGCAAACAGTACGTCATTAAACGTTGATTCTATAGAAAAAATAGAAGAAATGATCAATTATCTGAAAGGCATGCAATAAGTTGTTTAAATTAGATATAGATCACCTTGTTTCAGTCAGCCTATTACGTTCAGATAGATGGTTGTATGAGTTGTTATCGGATAGTCAATTAAATGTTGGGCACTTAGCCGTGTCAGCTTTACTGGATTACCAGCAATATAGTCAACGGAAGGACGATAATGAAGCTGCCTTATCGAATATTTCTTTTGATAATTCAAATAAAAATTATTCGTTAGATTTTATAGGTGATTTGGGTGAACGATTTCTAGATTGGAATGGGCATAATTTTGAGGTGAAAGTTCAATACCTAGATGAATGGCAGTCTTTGTGTTCATATATTGATCCTCTAATAGTCTTGGCATGGATGTATTCGGAAAAAATCAGATTGGGAGAACTCAAACCAGAACAATTTTCTGGACTCTCTCAATGTGCTCAAGCTTTACAGTTTGACCAAACATGTGAATATGCAGATAACCATGCTCATTTAGCTGGTCATGGCAGTCATAGAAAAGCGATTTTTGATTTTTCATTTGAAGCCCATTATGTCAATTCTAGAAAATCAAATTGGCCGACGCTTAATGAGTTCAGCTTTATTAACTCGGGCTTAATAGAGCAAAATGAATTACCAAGATTGTTACATTCTTTATTTTCCTTTCTAATAGAGCGTATTTTATTTAATAAGCCTTCGGTTCTACCTAGCTTTTCAGATATAACGAGTAGACAACATTCCAATAGAAGTTTAAAAGCACTGATAAACCTTGAACAAGTAAACATTTCTGCTATTTTGTTAAAAGAAGCTCTTAAATCAGATGTTGATAATGGTTGTCTATTGTTATACACCGCTTTGTTTTATGCACAACGTTATATGAAACTCGACCAGGATTGGCAGAGTGGTTTGAGGGCTTATATCCACACCAATCAAATATTAAGAGCATCGATGATTCACCGAGGAATTGGCTTAGGATATTTTGTTGAATTTTTTAGGCATAAAACACGCAAAGGTATTGATCAAAAAAAGTACAAGCATTATTCAATTCAAAATGATATTTCAAAAAATATCTTTCGCGAGTTTAAGGTGTCACCAGGAGTAGCTGAAAGAAAATCATTAGGTGAGATATCTAAACACTTACTCTCTAAGAATCTTAGTGAAAATGTTCAATTCTGTATTCATTTTACTCGAAGTGGTAATTCCAAAGATAAGCTTCAAAGAGCAAAGCGTTTAAGTTTGGAAAAAGAGAGAAATCGATTATCAAGGTTATTTTCTTCTTTTGAGGCACAGAACTTTAGACCTGCAAAGATTGAAGGTTCTCTTCACGAGAAATCAGTGAACTTACTTAACTTAATTCGAGGGCTTGATATTGCTGGTGACGAAAATGAATTACCTGTAGAGGTATTTGCACCTACGCTTAGATTTTTACGTTCTTGTCCTTGGAATTCCGCACACCCTGACTTTAAGCCCACAAGAAAATTACATCTTAGTGTCCACGTAGGGGAAGATTTTAAACATATAATATCTGGGCTGCGACATATTGATGAAACGGTGATATTTTGCGAGATGAATCATGGTGATAGATTAGGCCATGCTCTCGCTTTGGGGATTAATCCAGGAAAATGGGCTCTACGCCAGGGGACCAGTTTATTATCAGCAGGGGAGCATTTAGATAATTTGGTTTGGTTACACCATCAAGCTGTTAAAGTCTCGATGAAGCTACCAGCTATAACTCCCTTAATACACAGATTGGAGAGTAAAGTTCGTTATTGGAGTGATTATATTTACGGCGAAAGTCTTGATCCTCAATCATTATATTTTGCATGGAAACTACGCCGAAACTGTCCTATTACTTATATGAAAATGAATGGTGAATTTTTGAATCACCTGAAAGTCTTAATGCCTGATTTTGGAAAAACAACACCATCTGATCGAATCATAGGTTTATGGCAATCATATTTTATGAGTTTTAATAAATATAGCCTTAATGGAGGCAATGATAAATATCAAAAACAAATAAAAGTGAGGCATATAGAAGATAGCCACCCAGATGCCGTCACTAATTCTGATCTACGTGTAGATTTTTTTTCTCTTGAAGAATTGAATTATATAATAGCAATACAGGATTACTTAATGCATATTTATGATCAGAATGGAATTGTGATTGAAGCATGTCCTAGCTCCAATATTTATACAGGGTTATTTAATAATTACTCTGAACATCCTATTTACAGGTGGAATCCGCCAAATAAAACAAGTTTAAATATAGGGGAATCTAATAATTTATTCGGTCTTCGATTTGGTCCTATAAAAGTTTGTATCAATACTGATGATGCGGGTTTATTTCCGACTACTATTGCAAATGAGCATAGGGTAATAAAAGAAACTGCTATTAAAGATTTGGGGATATGCTCCGAAGATGCAGATAGCTGGATGAGAAGGATAAGAGAAGTAGGTATTACAGAGTTTAAGAAAAATAAAATGCCTTTAATAAATTAGCTATTAGGATTTAATAGCTTTTCTATGACTTAGTGATTACTAAAATCAAAGTGTGTGATGAAACTGGTTATTACACGCTGTTATATAGGTAAATTGTAAGCTTTATATTCAGATACAGAGTATTTAATAAATGTTAAGGATAAGATTAGCCTATAAATTTAAAGTAGTTAAACCCAGGAAAGTAATGGTGGGCATATTGGTGGGCATAAGAATACACCCCATTCAAAAGCCACAGTAAATCATTGAAATAAATAAAAATTAAAATGATATCCAATAAGCAGATCGCGAATATAGAATAATCTTTCAGCGAATTTTATTATTTAAAAAGCCATAGGAAACTATGGCTTTTTTTATGGGAAATAAAATAGGTTAAGCGTAGTAAATATAAAGTTTGCTTGG
>Ga0105359_10000976_pt1 | contig 24155 bp, 20 predicted proteins | sample GOMGulsemesocosm_6_FD_83659 | JGI IMG/M metagenome (GOLD analysis project Ga0105359, IMG submission 83659) | Methane-oxidizing microbial communities from mesocosms in the Gulf of Mexico - GOM8C Gulf of Mexico | ecosystem: Environmental > Aquatic > Marine > Cold seeps | place: Gulf of Mexico...
AGTTGAAATGCGCGGGATAAAAGCAATCGCATGTCTTATTTCTTGACTATGCACGATAGCTATTCGCATGAGCAAAGACTCGGCGGCTTACTTATACATCATCCCCCATATAAAATCAAAGCGCTAAAGGCCCTCATAGACTCTCTAACGCACTTTAAGTGTAATTAAGGCTCCATGATGCGGCTAACTTAGAACGTTAAATTGCAGGCGAATAAGGGCGTGTGCTGGATGCGTAATATCTGTCACCGTATTTTACTAAAACAAAAATGCTAACAAAGACTATATACATGCTTGTTATGTCATATGTCCTTATCACTAAATACAATTAAATGGAAGAGTATCACCATCAAAAACAGCAGGTTACAGGTGGTCGGATTAGTTTGAATTCTTCAATATTTCAAGGGGCTTACGTCAGTGCTTTAGTCTTCAATGTGTTGGGTGAATTTCAAGTTGATAACGGCTTTGATGGCGTAGTAAAGGGTCATTAAATACATCATTATATTTTTAATTTAGGCATGATAAAGGAACAATATTAGGTAAAGTTCCTACCCTCGAATATATTTTAATATTTTATTTCACAAAGCCTGATATTTGGGGGAATGTTGTAATCTAATGATTGGTTCAGGATTTAAATCTTTGTTTTTCCATATAATACTTAATGGTAGTTGGTGGTGTTTAGTTGTATTCATGGTATTTAATGATGCTTAATGGGATGGTTTTATACAGTGTTATTAGTATTCTGGACAAACACTCAGGTTTATCTTGTGCTGAAAATTAATATCAATATACTCAGGCTCATATTTAGTCTTGCGTATGCTCAAGTAACTTGAGTGTATAACTTACAAGATTAAAAAATAATTTACAGGACGGTTCGTGTTATCAAATCGAGACGTCTACTATATAAATGTTAAGTGATGATTATTATGTTTAAAGCATTACTGGAACAAGCAGGTTGGAGAATAACTTACTATGTCTGATAGATTACGAGTGAAAGAGGCCTCTGGTCTACTGACTTTCCTCAATACTCAGCTAAAAGGCTGGAGTCGAAAAAACATAAAACAACGACTGAAAACAGGATGCGTACTGGTCAACGATCAGCAGATCATGAAGCATGACTATGAGCTTGAAGTTGGCGACAATGTAGAGGTTAGAGCAGCGGGAAAGAACACGCAACAGGGTGTTCGCCACCTAGAAATTTTGTATTCCGACAATGATCTTATTGTTATTAACAAACCTGCAGGCTTGCTTTCAGTGGCAACCGCCAGTGAAAACAAACAGCATGCGCTGGCAATTCTTCGTAAGCAACTCTCACATGCAAAGAATTCTGTTGCTTTATGGCCTGTTCATCGCCTAGACCGTGATACATCGGGTATTTTGATGTTTGCAACTTCTCGTGAGATGCGTGAAGCTGTTAATGCGGGATGGTCAGAGGCCGAAAAAACCTATCTTGCAGTCGTTGAAGGTAGCCCTAAACCAACTAAAGGCCGAATTGATCAGCCCTTGAGAATGGACCCTGAGAAGTACCAGATGATTGTTGGCCCACATTCGGAAGCCAAAAATGCCGTTACGCATTTTAAAACTCTGCGCACTGTAAAAGATCGGACTCTGGTTGAAGTTAAACTCGAGACGGGTCGACAACATCAAATCCGTGCCCATATGTCTTGGTTAGGACATTCGGTGATTGGCGATCCCCGTTATGGCACCGATGGCCCGCGTATGGGACTGCATGCGTTAAGCCTAAGTATTACGCGACCAAAAACGGGTAAGCGACTCACTTTCGAGGCGCCAGCTCCAGTTGAATTTCTTGATCTGCTTCGGTAGTCGAAAACTCATTCACGATGCGCATTAATAATGAACTTATGATTGCTAGAATCATTACTTTAGCAATCATATAGTCGAAAGTATTGATAGTGAATACAGTCTACTTCTCGTTGTTGACTGTTTATAATTCGAGTCATTCGCCTCAAGGTTGTACCCTGGCGTATGACTCAGTTGTCATCTCATAACCCTCTGAAGTCTCACTCCTGATCTTACCCCTAGCGAAACCTTATTTCATCACCTATCTTAGTGTTATACCAATCACAATAAATAGATGATCATTCTTTCTGGTTAAAATCGCCACTAACTGCGTTGTTCATTTTGCAATTAGAATAACTAGTTACGGCAATTAACGCCTTGCTATTGTCAATTTTCCCAGCGAAATAATTGATCACTTATTTAATGCAATTGGTATTAGTAATCTCTCATAACGGTAATGCAATTAAGGGGATAATCCATGTCTGTTTTAGATGCATTTTTTACCAAACTCTGGCAGCAGTATAGTGTCATTAGTCCACAAGCGGTCGATATACATCAGCTGTTTGAAAGTCGTGGTGAAGAGTTAGTCAATGATCATGTTGCTTTTCGCACCTTCGCCGATTCGCATATCGGCATAGATATATTAGAAGATGAGGTATTAGCGCTCGGTTATCGGCATCTTGACTCTTATCAGTTCGATGTTAAAAAGCTAGATGCGCGCTGTTATGTTCATGATAAGTCACCGACTAAAATATTCATTAGTGAACTGCGTTGGCAGTCTTTATCCGACGCTTCTCAGGTCATTATTCAAGATATAATCGAACAGGTAAAAGCGACATTAAAGTCCCCCTTACTTGAGCAATCGAGCAGAGGACTCAGTCCCTTATTAAGTGCAGGTCGATTATGGCAACTACCTAACTATGCAGACTATCAAACCTTAGCGGCAGAGTCTGAATACGCTGCTTGGTTATCAGTCTGGGGATTACGTGCTAATCATTTCACCATCTTTGTTAATCACTTAAAAAATTCCCCTGAATTGGCCGACGTCGTGGCGTTATTACAGCAACAGGGTTATCAGCTAAATGATGCAGGTGGTATTATCAAAGGCACACCATCCGATTTATTAATTCAAGCATCAACCATGGCAGACACTTGCATTGTCGATTTTAACGATGCGGGCGAACAAGCAATCAGCAGTTGTTATTACGAATTTGCACAGCGATTTAACCAAGAGAATGGCGAGTTATACCAAGGATTTGTACCGATGAGTGCTGATAAGATATTTGAATCGACTAACATGAAATCCATACTTGGTAGTACTACCCCCGAGAACGAAAATTAGGCGTTAGATGCTTTTAATCAGTAACAATGGAAAGGGACAGACTGTACTCATTCATTAATAAGAGTTTAGTCTAAGGGAGTTATGAATGGCAAAACGAATTGTTGTTTTAGGACTTGGCCGTATTGGCGGTGCAATTGCTCAGATCCTCAATAGTCACCCTGATTATGATGTTACGGGTGCTGATATCAACCCCAATGCAGTCGCTCATTTTAGTGACCAATTTACAACTAAGTTATTATCTAATTCGTCAGCTGATACGCGAGATTATAATGATTTACTTGCCGGGCAGGATGCGGTCATTTCGGCATTAACTTTCAATGATAATCCTTACGTTGCACAGGCAGCCTTAGCTAATGGCTGTAGCTACTTTGATTTAACCGAAGATGTACGTTGTACACAAGCCATTAAAGAAATTGCACTTGCTGCTGCGCCGGGACAGGTATTCATGCCGCAGTGTGGTTTAGCCCCTGGCTTTATCGGTATTTTAGGTTATAGCTTTCGGTATCATTTCGACCGCCTTGATAGCCTCAAATTACGTGTTGGGGCGTTACCTGAATATCCCTCCAATCAAATGATGTATAACCTGACGTGGTCTACAGAGGGCTTAATCAATGAATATGCTAATCCCTGTGAATCCATCAAAAATCATATCCCGACATTAACAGAACCGCTTGAAGGTCGAGAAGTATTTTCTATTTCAGGTGTTGAATATGAGGCGTTTAATACCTCGGGTGGTCTGGCTAATCTTTGCTATACCTTGGATGGGAAATTGCGAGAACTGACTTATAAAACCATCCGTTATCCTGGCCATTGCAAGCTAATGAAGTTCTTGTTTCATGACCTACGCTTAGGAGAAGAGGGTAAACGTCGCGATATGTTAATGGAGATATTTGAAAGTTCAGTGGCGACTACAATGCAGGATCTGGTATTGATATCTGTGGTGGCAACTGGCTATGTTGATGAAAAATTAAGACAACGTAGTCGCACTTTTTTACTCCGGCATACCGCAGAGCAAAGTGCAATCCAAATCTCTACTGCGAGTGCTGCAGTTACAACGGTGGATTTAATCTTAAATAGTAGTGAGCAAAGGCAGGGCTTTGTTGAGCAAGAAACGTTAGACATTGAAGATTTTTTGGCAAATCAGTTTGCTAAAGCTTATCGAGACGCGGAATTAAGTATTTAACGGTAATAACGAGGATAATCACATGCATGAAGCAATTTTGAAAACAATTCTTGGCGATTTTTATGCTCAAGATAAACATTATGGTAGTGCGTATCTGGGTGAGCAGCGCTTTGATAGTGATTCCAAAGTGGATGTGATTAGCCCTAATGATGGTCAAAAATTTGTTTCCATCAGTCATGCACAACCCGATGTGATTGAAAAAGTGATCACCAGTGCAAAAACGGAGTTTTATCATTGGCGTAGTGTGCCTGCGCCACAACGTGGTGAGTTAGTGCGATTGTTTGCCGAAAAAGCCCGTGCAGCGAAACATCAATTAGCCACCATTATTAGCCTTGAAGCGGGTAAGCCATTTCAAGAAAGCTTAGGTGAGGTGCAGGAGTTGATTGATGTGTGTGATTTTGCAGTGGGTTTATCGCGACAACTTTATGGGTTAACGATAGCTACTGAAAGACCTAACCACAGAATGATGGAACAATGGCATCCAATTGGCCCTGTCGTGATCATTACTGCGTTTAATTTTCCCATGGCGGTATGGGCTTGGAATGCCACATTAAGTTTGATTTGTGGTAATAGCATCATTTGGAAACCATCTAGCCAAACACCACTGAGTGGATTAGCTTGCCATCAGTTATTATTGGCCGCGATCAAACAGTTCGGTGCTAATCCTGAACTCAGCAGTATTGTGTTCGGTGAAAAACCGCAAGTCGAACAGTTAGTTGATCATCTGGATGTTGCATTGGTATCGGCGACTGGCTCGTGTGCCATGGGGCGAGTGGTTAACTGCCGTGTAGCTGCGAGGTTGGGGCGTACATTACTCGAACTTGGCGGTAACAATGCCATGATCGTGTGTCCGAGCGCGGATCTTGAGTTAGCAATTCGCGCTATCACCTTCTCAGCCTTGGGCACTAGCGGACAAAGGTGTACGACGCTGCGTAGATTGATTGTGCATAGCAGCTTAAAACATCAAGTGCTCACCAAGTTAGAAGCTATTTATAAAACAGTGAGTATTGGTGATCCCTTTGATGGCCTAAATTTAATGGGACCACTGATTAATCAGCAAGCCATTGATACCATGAGAGTGAGTATCAATACGGCTATTTCTCAGGGCGGTACCCTGATTACGGGTGGTGAGCGAGTCTCGAACTTAAGCAATAAAGGTAAAGAAGATCACGGGTTCTATATTACGCCAGCCATTGTTGATATCGACCCTCAAGCTGATATTGTGCAGCAAGAAACTTTTGCGCCGTTACTGTATGTGCACTGTTACGATTCACTTGAGCAAGCTATCGCCATCCAAAATAGTGTCAGTCAGGGATTGTCTTCCGCTATCTTTACTAAAGACATGGCCGAAGCTGAAATATTTGTCAGTGCAAAAGGCTCTGACTGTGGGTTAGTCAATGTCAATATAGGTACGTCTGGTGCGGAAATCGGTGGTGCGTTTGGCGGTGAAAAAGACACTGGCGGTGGCCGCGAAAGTGGCTCTGATGCATGGAAAAATTATATGCGCCGTATGACTAATACGATTAACTACGGCAGTGAATTACCTTTAGCACAGGGCATTAGTTTTGATATACCCAAAGGTGATTAGGCGCTATTTTTTATCGTAGGGCATAGCAATTTTGTTCAATACTGGCTGTCAGTCAAACTGTATATTGTAAACATCAATTTATGTAGAGGTGTTTATGATTACAGTTATGTTATCTATGGCAATTTTTGCCCTAGTGGGAGCCATCTCCCCCGGCCCGGTTAATATTATTGCGACAAGCTCAGGCGCTTGTTTTGGATTTCGCCGTACCGTACCGCATGTCCTCGGCGCAACCGTCGCTTACGCTTTGATCATACTGTTGCTCGGTTTTGGTTTAAATCAATCGTTAGCGCAATTTCCAGAAATAACCAATCTTTTAAAGTACCTGTGCGGTATATATTTGCTCTATATGTCGTTTAAAATTGCGACTACTGTACCTTTAAATATAACTGATGATACAGAAGCTCTAAAGGTGATGGAGGAGCCGAAAATAGAACAACCGCCCGCATTTGTTGATGGGGTATTATCGCAAGGACTAAACCCGAAAGCTTGGCTCGTGTCTATGTCTGGCGTGAGTATATTTGTGTCAGTACATACACAATCCACGCTCTATTTACTTGTATTCACGGTCATATCATTTATTGTGTGTTTTATCGGTATCGCAACTTGGGCTGCAATGGGTCATGTCATTCGAGACCGATTATCTACGCGATCACGACAAATAAAATTTAATATGATGATGGGACTTTTGCTTAGTGGCACCGTTGCGTCGATGTTTTTGGGTCAGTGATTGGTATAAACACAGGGATGAAGTAAATGAAGCAGGACAAAGCAGTATTCTTCAAACAAAGTAAGGCGTTACCATTTGTCGAAATGCGGCAAGCGTCGCGCTCTAATGCCTGTTATCAGGGGCATACTCACGATGAATTTTCATTTGGTGTTATTGATACCGGGATTGCTGATTATAATAACTTAAATCAGCACAATCGTATTGGCCAGGGTGATACGGTAACTATTAATCCAGGTGATATCCATTCATGTAATCCAGCTGTTGGTGATTGGTCTTATCGTATGTTATTTGTTGATACTGGTTGGGTGGGAGAACTGCAAGCCGAGATCAGCGGCATAGATAGTATTGATTACTCTCCTTTTAGCAATCGTTATCTACGTAGCCAACAAGCATATGGTCATTTCAACTTACTATTTACCAATTTATTACTCGAATCTAATGAGCTGTCGGCAGAAGCGTTACTGATAGAATACATGCAACAGCATTGGTTAACGAAAAACCGTGAAATATCAGAACCCACGCATATCCACAGAGTAAAAGAAATGATTGCCGACCAACTCGATATCAATCATTCGCTCACAGACCTTGCTCAAGAGTCAGGTTTAAGCCGCTTTCATTTACTGCGTACATTTAAGCAATTTTATGGCTTGTCACCGCACGCATTCCAATTGGATGAACGTATTAAGAGTGCGAAGACATTACTTAAATCTGGGCACTCGATTATAGATACGTCAACAGCATTGGGATTCGCAGACCAAAGCCATTTACAACGAAACTTCAAAAAGCGTTTAGCGGTAACACCAAAACAGTACCAATCATTTTTTGTTTAATCATTTTCTGTTTAATTACATTTGTATATAATTTTATGTACAAAAACGCTTCGATTAACGATTGTTCTTAAGTGATAATTAGGGGCTAGGTAGCGTATATGTATTAAGGTTGACGCTGAGATAACAATGAACACAATACAAAATAAAAAAGTCATGGTCAGAGATGATTATAGTTATCTTTTTAAAACCGCAGAGGTAATCACCCCTTTACTTAAAGGTGAAATCGGGTCTGTAGATCAAGCTGACATCCATTTACAGCATGCGCATCAAGAGGTTGTCAAGCAACTATACCAATATTGGAAAGTCGAGCACCCTGAAGCTGGCGCTGCCTATTGGTTAACTGAAAGCTGGATCATGTTGTTGTGGCAGCCAATCCAGCTCGCTTTTGTTAGCATTTATACTACGCAGGCGGTGCCTAAATTACGTCATATCGGCCAATATTATAATAATGGCTTAGTCGCTGGTTATATTTTACCTGAAGAACCTATGGTTACTGGCGAATTAACGCAATTAGTGGCGTATGCAGGGCAAGAATTATCTATTTTGTTTAATGGATTACATCAACAGTTTTCTGGTGTAGCTAGGTTTACCTTCAGGTTTGCAGAACAATTATTGGCTGACCTTATTTTGATTAACCTGTTGAAGCTACAAAAGCATAAACCGAGCATTGATATCTATCAACAAGCTCAACACTGGTTTTCAGCCTTGGCCATACCTGCACAATATCTGGATTCACTGTATAAGGAATCCAATGATAAGTTGTGGTCGGTAAAGCGCGTCAGTTGTTGCATGTATTATCGTCGTGGTGATGGGGATTTTTGTTTAGCGTGTCCAAATAAATAAGTATTGAATAACAATTCCTTAGCGTGTAAGTTCGATATAAACGGTCAGCTAGTGCGATTAAGGGAATGACATGATAATAAGAAAAGCCAAACATAATGATATTGATGACATCAGCCAGTTAATCACACCACTGGTTATTAAATATATTTTGCCTACCTGCAGTAAAGAAGGCGGGCAGTTAATATTAAACTCCATGGCGCCAAATTGTATCTCAAACTATTTTGATGCGGGTTATGAATATCACGTTGCAGAGTTAAACGGTGAACTGATTGGTGTTGTCGGAATGAAAGAGAACTCGCATTTGTATCATTTATTTGTGGCTGATTCCCAGCAAGGCAAAGGACTATCGAGAAAACTATGGGAACAGGCGAGAGATACATGTTTAGCGAATGGCAATCAGGGACAATTTACGGTTAACTCAGCGTTGAATGCAGCAGATGTATATCTAAAATTCGGATTTGTACCTGTCAGTGGTGTCCGTGAAAAACAGGGGGTTAAAGATATGCCGATGGAATTGAATGTGACTAATCCAGTTACTTTGAATTAAGTGTCATCAATATTATTAACACCACCAATATCTTCCTCAGTTTGACGTAATTAAACCTTTCTTGCTCTTGTGCCCATGAACTAACTGTATTCCACGCTCTAATTTTAGATATGCTCAGTTTATTGATGAATATAATGATTATCACTCTTAATATTAATAATTTTATTGAATGATGTGTTCTTATCGCTGTCATAAATGACTTATAATAGATAAGTCATTGTAAATACTATTTTAAAGGCTATAGTTGAATAACCGTTTATTATGACAGTTTGGCTTGTTTTTGAAGATGTATTAATCGTTAAGTAAAGCGCACATTATTAGGGTGATTATATGAAAGGAATTATAGCGACCACGGTTGTTGCTGGCCTGCTACTTTCTGGCTGCAGTGAAGAACAAGTTGTGATACCAGAACCTGATTCGCGGCCTGTTAAATTACAAGCCGTCGATGTTGGTATTAAAGACACATTTCGAACCTTTCCAGGCGTGGTCGAAGCGGATGATAAAGCGGTACTTGCATTTCGTGTTTCGGGTCTTCTATCATCGATTGATGCTCACCCGGGCCAGAATGTAGTGCAAGGGCAAAAACTTGCTAGCTTGAATCAAGATGAATTCTTGTTACAGGTTGAACAAGCCCAAGCCAATTACGAACTTGCCTCAGTCCAGTTTAAACGGGATGCTAAATTACGTAAAACCAACGTTGTTTCAGAATTAGCATTCGATACCTCTAAAGCCAAGCGCAATCAAGCCCAAGCAACACTAAGTAAGCAAGAATCTAATCTAGGTTACGCAACACTGGTAGCGCCTTACGATGGTACTTTATCTTTATCTCTTAAAGAGAATCATGAATATGTCATGGCAAAAGAAGCCGTGATGCATATTCAGCGTGCGGGGATTATCAATGTGACATTCCAACTACCTGAACAGTTACTGGCACGTTTTAATAATGACTATAGTCGTAGCCCAACTGTTATTTTTGATACTATTCCTGGTGAGGAGTTCCCTGCACAATTTAAAGAGATCGATACCGAAGCAAATGCCACGAACTCCAGTTATAAAGTGACTTTATTTATGGACCGACCTGAAGGTAAGAATATCCTACCGGGGATGGCGGGCGCAGTCCGTATTGCACTTCCGAAAGGCAGTGTTGGCGCACTATCTCCACAAGCCTTAATGCAAAAAGGTGATGCGTATTATGTATGGCAAATTGATGATCAAGGTATTGCGCATAAGCGTGAAGTTGAACTCGATGAAAATGGACGAGTGACTAAGGGTTTGAATGATGGTGACAATGTCGCAATTTCTGGCGTTACGGAATTACGTGAAGGCCAGAAGGTACGGTCTTGGATCAAGGAGCGAGGTCTGTAACATGAATAAATTACCCTCAATTGTTATTGCGCTGAGTGCTATGACAATACTGCAAGGTTGTGAACAATCAATTGTAGAGCCAAGACAAAAAGTGCAGTTAGTTAAAATTGAAACTGTACAACTGGCAGCGGATACTGCGAGATTATCGTTTCCTGCCGTGGCCGTAGCTGCTGATAAGTCTAGTTTATCCTTTCGATTACAAGGAGAAGTAACATCGGTAAGGGTACGTCCGGGTGATAAAGTATCGGCAGGGCAAGTACTTGCTCAAATTGATCCGACTTATTACCGTTTAGAAGTTGATGACGCCAAAGCGGAATATGCTATTGCTGATAGTCAATATCGTCGTTCGGCAAAATTGGTTGATCAAGGTTATATCGCACCATCTCAATTTGATGAGCTTAAAGCGCAGCGTCGTATTGCTAAAGCAAGGCTGGATATTGCCAAGCTGAATTTAAGTTTTACTGAATTGAAAGCGCCTTTTACAGGTGTTATTTCGCATGTGCCAATACAACAGTTTGAAAATGTACAAGTAGGGCAGCAGGTGATGAATATCCACAGTACGACTAGCGTCGATATTCAATTACAAGCACCGGATATTATTTATTCGCAAAGTTCTGCTGTTGAAGTTGAAGCATCTAGGCCAGGAGCGAAAGTCATTACAGCTGATGGTATGGAGTACAAGGCTCATTTAAAAGAGTTCACTACGGAACCCGATCCGAAAGTGGGATCATTTGTTATTACCCTGACAATGCCAATGCCTACAGATAGATTCATTCTAGATGGCATGGCAGTCGAAGTGCGTGCTGATGCACAAAAACTCAATATATATAAGAAAAACGAACCATTTATTCCACTTGAAGCGATCTTAAACGAAGACGGTGACGATTTGAATGCAACGCAAAAATTCGTCTGGGTAGTCAAGAGTGATAATACTGTGAGTAAACGTCAAGTTGTCACTGATAAAGTGATCAATGAAGGCGTGCGTTTAAGCTCTGGTTTAGCTGTTGGTGAAAAGGTAGTGGTTGCAGGTGGTAACCGCTTGCGTGAAGGTCAATCAGTTAAAATTTTCGATGAATCAATGAATGATTTACAAAATAAGTCACAAAGCAATTCAAACAATAAGTCAAACAACGATAAAGAGGCTGGACAATAATGAAACAAGATATCGCAGCCTATTTTATTAAAAATAAAGTAATTAGCTGGATGCTAACACTGATCTTCTTAATCGGCGGAACCATGGCCTTTTTCGGCTTAGGTCGACTAGAAGATCCGGCATTTACAATTAAAGACGCAATGGTTGTTACTGTTTATCCAGGTGCCACACCATTACAAGTTGAAGAAGAGGTGACTTATCCATTAGAAAAAGCCATACAACAGCTGACATATGTAGATGAAGTTAACTCTATTTCGAGCCGTGGTTTGTCACAAATTACGGTAACGATGAAGAATAATTATGGTCCGGATGATTTACCACAAATTTGGGATGAATTACGCCGTAAAGTCAATGATATCAAATCCCATTTACCGCCGGGTGTAGCAGAGCCGTCTGTTATTGATGATTTTGGTGATGTTTACGGTATTTTGTTAGCGATCACTGGCGATGGTTACTCCTATAAAGAACTGAATGATTATGTTGATTATTTACGTCGAGAAATAGAACTCGTTGATGGTGTTGGTAAAGTTTCAGTCACTGGCGTACAGCAAGAGCAGGTCTTTATTGAGATGTCGATGCAACGTTTAAGTAGCTTGGGCATTTCGCCAACGACTATTTACAATACGTTAGCTACGCAAAACTTGGTATCCAGTGCTGGTGCGGTGAGGATGGGGACGGAATATATCCGTATTCATCCTACGGGTGAGTTTACTGATGTTGATGCGTTAGGTGATTTGATTATTACTGAAACAGGCGCCCAAGGGTTAATTTATCTACGAGATGTGGCAACGATTAGTCGTGGTTTTAAAGAAGTACCTGATAATTTAGTTACTTTTAACGGCAAGGTTGCATTGAATGTCGGCGTGTCATTTATTGATGGTGTTAATGTTGTACAAAAGGGTAAGGGCGTTTATCAACGTCTCGCCGAGCTCAAAGAGCAGCAGCCGGTTGGTATCGACATTGATGTTGTTTATAGCCAACCTGACGAAGTGGATAAGTCAGTAAAAGGTTTCATTACTAGTTTAGGCCAAGCAATTGCTATTGTTATCGTTGTTTTACTTTTATTCATGGGACTACGTGCAGGTGTTTTAATTGGACTAATTTTATTGCTTACCGTTTTGGGTACATTTGTATTCATGAATCTAATGGCAATTGATCTACAGCGAATTTCACTTGGTGGATTGGTTATTGCTTTAGGTATGCTGGTGGACAACGCCATCGTTGTGGTCGAAGGTATTTTAATTGGAGTGCAAAAAGGTCGAACACGTCTGCAGGCGGCAACTGATATTGTCACCCAGACTAAATGGCCTTTATTAGGTGCAACGGTTATTGCGGTTACCGCGTTCGCGCCAATTGGTTTATCTCAAGATTCAACAGGTGAATATACTCAAACGCTATTTAGTGTTTTACTTATTTCGTTGATGTTAAGTTGGTTTACTGCGATTTCACTGACGCCATTTTTTGCTGATATGTTCTTTAAAGGCATTAAAGTCGATGCAGAAAGTGAAGAAAACGACCCGTACAAAGGGATTGTCTTTGTTGTTTATAAACGTGTATTAGAAACGTGCATGAAAAATGCGTGGACAACGGTATTCGCATTAATCGTCATGCTGGCGGCAAGTTTGTATGGTTTCACACAGTTAAAACAATCTTTTTTCCCTTCGTCAACTACACCGATGTTTATGGTTGATGTTTGGCTACCGGAAGGCACTGATATTCGAGCGACAAGTGAAAAGTTACGTGAACTAGAAGTGATGGTGAGAACGAATGAGGATGTCTCACATGTCTCTTCAAGCACGGGTAAAGGTTCTCAGCGCTTCATGTTGACTTACGCGCCAGAGAAAAGTTATGCAGCTTACGGTGAGTTAATTATCCGTGTTGAAAACTATGACGATGTCATGCCAATGTTACGTAAAGTGAGTGGGCAACTTGATTCACAGCATCCTGATATTGAATATAAACTAAAACGTATTGAATTAGGCCCTTCATCAGGATCTAAAATTGAAGCGCGTTTAGTGGGCTCAGATCCAACAGTATTACGTGGTTTAGCGCAACAGGCCGTTGATATTATGCGTGCTGATCCCGGGGCATTTAACGTGCGCCATGACTGGCGGGAACGTACTAAGGTGATTGAACCTGTATTTAACGAAAGTCAGGCTCGTCGCTACGGTATCACTAAGTCTGACGTTGATGATTTATTGCAAATGGCATTCTCAGGCTTGTCTGTTGGTATTTACCGTGACGGTACTAACTTACTACCCATTATCGCGCGATTACCTGAAAAAGAACGTGTGGATGTCAGTACTATTGAAGGCATGAAGATCTGGAGTCCTGTGTTAAAAGGTTATGTGCCATTACAGCAAGTGATTTTAGCGGTAAATATTCGTTGGGAAGATCCGATTGTTGTACGTAAAAATCGTAAACGTATGTTAACTATATTTGCTGACCCAGATCCATTAGGCGAAGAGACCGCAGCAACGCTACAAAAACGTATCCAACCGTTAGTCGAAGGTATCGATTTCCCACCGGGTTATTCATTGGAGTGGGGTGGTGAATATGAATCATCAGCGGATGCACAAGCGTCTTTATTCCAAACGATGCCTATGGGTTATCTGTTCATGTTCTTAATCACCATATTCTTGTTTAATAACGTCAAAAATGCAGTGATTGTATGGGCAACGGTACCGCTGGCGATTATTGGTGTGACAATGGGCTTACTGATACTAAATACGCCGTTCGGGTTTATGGCCTTACTTGGCTTCTTAAGCCTGTCAGGTATGCTGGTTAAAAACGGTATTGTATTACTTGATCAGATTGAGATTGAAATACAAAGTGGTAAAGAGCGTTATCAAGCTGTTGTTGATGCGTCCGTTAGTCGTGTTCGTCCTGTTTGTATGGCGGCAATTACCACAGTATTAGGTATGATCCCGTTATTGCCGGATGTATTCTTCAAGCCAATGGCGGTGACTATTATGTTTGGTTTAGGCTTCGCGACGATACTGACCTTACTTGTTGTGCCTGTACTCTATCGCATGCTTCATCGACTTGAAGTAAAAAGCAGTAGTTAGTTAAGTCATCGAAATTAGTGCCAAAGCAAGGAGCCAACTGTCTTGAAAAACACCGTTGGCTCCTTTGTATTAGTGCTTTTTAAATTGACTAATTAAGCGTTGCATGGTTTCTAATCTAGCGACTAACTGACGAGTGCTTTCAACAGAGTCATCACTGGTTTTTGAAGTCGCAGCACTGAGTTGGCTAATATGCTCAACGTTACGTAAAATATCGTCACTCACGCCTGCTTGCTCCTCAACTGCAGAAGCGATCTGATGGCTGCTGTCTGTAACTCGATTTAACTTATGGTTAATTTTCTCTAAACGTGAACCTGTTTCAGCTGCTTGGTCATTACATTGCTGGGATAATTCGACTCCCCGGTCTACCGACTCAACGGCCTGTGTGGCGGTTTTCTGTAATTTAGTGATCATCTGTTGTATCTCACCCGTTGATGCTTGCGTTTTTTGGGCTAAAGAGCGAACTTCATCAGCCACAACAGCAAAACCACGACCCTGTTCGCCAGCGCGCGCTGCTTCTATGGCAGCGTTTAATGCCAATAAATTAGTTTGATCTGCGATCGCTCCAATTACATCCAGAATAGTTTCAACTTGTATGCAATCTTCTGATAATACGTTGATCACACGTTTCGAATTATCCAATTCTTGGTGTAATGAATGCACGGAGCTGATGGTGGTTTCAACACTTTTCTGGCCTTCGCTCGACATTTGCTGAGCTTCAGAAGTCAGTGAAGATGTTTGTACGGCACTTTCAGCAATTTCACGAACAGATAGTGACATTTGTTCCATTGCGACACCGACCTGTTCTGTCGCATCATTCTGCTGTGAGATATTCGCTTTAATTTGCTGGGCTTGGGAAAATTCATCTTCCGCTGACGTTAATATATCAGCTGACGTTTCGCTAACACGGCCGACAATAGCTCGTAGTTCAGCTTGGCGCATTTTTAATGCCAGTTCGATTGCAGAGAAATCGTCTTTTTTACCCGTATAGATATGTTCCATTAGCGGGTTGTCGTATGCTTCCTTAGCTAATGTCGTTAGTTGATTAATCCGATTTTGTGTATATCTGATTATGGTAAAACAACATAATATAGTCACTGCCATTGCAATGGTTAATGGCGATATACCAGCGATAAGCATTTGTGCGGCTGAAAATAGCAGGCTGACCCCGGTTAAGATGAGCAATATAGTGTTTTGCTTAAAGCGCAGTTGAGAAGTAGAGGAGGGCTTACTCGTGTGCATTTTTTGATATAGGGCTGAGGCTCGATTTACTGCCTCTCGGTCAGGCTTGCTACGCACGGATTGATATTCAATTACTTGCCCTTGTTCATTTGTAACTGGAGTGACAAAAGCCGAAACCCAGTAATGTCCGTCATTTTTACAGCTGTTTTTTACTAATCCCATCCAGCTTTTACCAGAACTAATATATTCCCATAGTTGTGTAAAAGCTTGTTTAGGCATATCAGGGTGACGGATTAAATTATGCGGTTGTTCATTCATTTCTTCTGCGGTATATCCGGCGACATCACAAAAGTGTTGATTAGTGTAAGTAATTTTACTGTCAGGATCTGTTGTAGAAATAAGATTTAATGCACCGGAGTAATCTATTTCACTGTTATGTTGCTTAACGGCAACTTTTTCTAAGGATACTGTCATTGTTATCTCTAATATAATTATAGCTTAATGTAGGTGTTAATTTACATTATCTCAACAATTCAGAGGCTTACATTGATTTACGTTAACTTGACTATCACTTTAGTATTAACCGCTGGTCTTATTGATATTTAATATACTAAATATATTTAGTGGCTTTCTAAATGAGTGCTAATTCTGTTACCACGAAGTCAATGAAACAACGTACTTTTGACGATACATGTTTACGACTTGGATAGACTAAATAAAGGTTTACCTCTTGTCGTTTAAAATCACTGAACAATTCAACTAACTTACCTGTTTCTATTTCATCGAGCAGGTTAAAAAGCGGCATCCGGGTAATACCGTGTCCAGCAAGACACAAAGATAGTTCCATCTCAGGGCTGTTTGTCAGTACGCGACTTTTTAACTGAACTTGATGCTGCTTGTCGTTGCTATCGATGAATGTCCAGGTATTAGACTGTTTTAAATGGCTATAATTAATGATGCTGTGTTCACTAAGCTCGTCTGGATCTTGTGGGGTACCTGCATGGCGTAAATATTCGGGGGAGGCGATGATGACCCCATGTGAGCTAAACACTTTTTTACTAATTAATGTTGAATCATCTAATTGCACAGAACCTCGGATCAATACATCAAAGCCTTCACTGACCATATCTACTTTACGGTTATTTAAATCAAGTTCGAGATCTACCAAAGGATATTGTGCAAGAAAGCGAGAAAATATGGACTGCATTCTAGAGTGACCAAAACTGGTGGGGCAGCTTATTCTCAATGTACCTTTTGGCTTGAGTTGGTGCCCGTTTAAGGCTTCTTCTGTTTGTTCTGCATCACTAATTATCTGCTGGCATTGTTGAAAATAGATCTCACCTTCAGGTGTTAAACTCAATGAACGGGTTGTTCGGTGTATTAACCTTACGCCTAATCGAGATTCTAGCTTGTTAATTTCTTTACTAATGTAAGAGGTAGAGTGGCCGCTAGTTTGCGCTGCGAGCGTAAAACTACCATTGTTCACCACTTCTACGAAGATGACTATTCCATTTAATAATTGCGCGTTGTAAGCCATAGCAAATCCTTTTGTATTGTCACTGATGCAATTATTCATCTTAGCTAATTAGGAGTCATATGGAAATAATCATTTGCCACTTATCCCATTAATCTTTTATCGTGGTTAATCTATTATTAACTCATGCAGTTAGCTGAATCGAAATCACTTGAGGAGAATGCGATGTTAGGACTTACGCGGGTTAATCATATTGGTTTACGTGTTAGTGATTTTGACACATCACGGGATTTTTACGCCAAACTTGGCTTCCACTATGTCACGGGGCCAAGTGGTCCAGAGCCTGTCGCTATTGTTGAGCATCCAAGTGGTATTAACATTAATTTTATTTTGAATGCGGTTAAGCCTGAAGGCCAAGACGCGAAAGCGACAAATATCTTAATGGACATAGCAACAAAACATACCGGTTATACCCATGTTGCGCTTGAGGTTGAAGATGCAGAATTAACCATTAGGCAACTTGCTGAGTTAGGTATATCGTTGAGTGCAGAACCAATGACACATCCAACAGGAACATCTTTATTTATTCGTGACCCAGATAACAATGTAATTGAGTTCATTGAATATAAAGGTATAAAACATCTTAAGTCGTAGCAATTTCGTGACATGATTGTGCTCACACATCACATATAAAAAGACTAATCACATATAAAAAGTAATAATCAAATTTATAAAAGGAATTAATATGAAAGTTTTAGCATTTGCAGCAAGTAACAGCCGCCAGTCAATTAACAAACAACTCGTTAATTATGCTGGTGGGCTGTTAACATCAAAAATCATCCCCGACGCTGAAGTTGAGCTCATTGATATTAATGATTTTGAAATGCCATTGTTTAGTGCAGATCGCGAGTCAGCATCGGGTATTCCACAGCAAGCACAAGCGTTCTACGACAAAATTGGTCGTGTAGATGTGGTTATCATCTCTTATGCGGAGCATAACGGTTCGTACACCGCCGCATTTAAAAACCTGTTTGATTGGACATCGCGCATTGATGCTAAGGTATATCAAGGCAAAGCTATGATCATGTTAGCGACGTCGCCTGGTCCTGGTGGCGCTAGCAATGTATTAGCTGCGGCGAAAGGGTCTGCACCGTATTTTGGTGCTGAGGTTAAAGCGGATCTTTCTATTGCAAGCTTCTTTGACAATTTCGATGTAGAAAAAGGCCAATTACGCAATGCTGAAATACAAACGCAATTAGAAGATGCACTTACGACGTTGAAATAATAGTCTGTAGCTATATAAAATCGAGTGAGTTACTCGTTGTTTTATAATGACGTCGCTCGACTTTAACGACAGGAGCTTTTATTCTTTAAGGGATATTTTAATGGTAGCACTTAAAATTACTGAGAGGAATAATATGAGAATCAATGTACAGGATACTGTTTTTTGTTTGGTTGATGTGCAGGAAAGACTTTTTCCACACATGAAAAATAAAGACACGTTGGAGAAAAATCTAGTTACGTTAATCAAAGGTTTACAACTTAATGGCGTACCTTTTATTATTAATGAGCAGTATAAGAAAGGTCTCGGTGGAACGATCCCTGCGTTACAAAAATTAGTTGAATCGGCTCCTCACTTCGAAAAGACATCCTTTTCGTGCTGTGGCAATGAAGAAGCGTTAGCTGCGATTAAAAGTACGGATAAAAAAGTGGTTATCGTTGCTGGAATCGAGACTCATGTTTGTGTACTTCAAACGTGTTTAGATTTACTTGCTGAAGGGTTACAGCCTGTTCTTGTCACAGATTGTGTTAGCTCTCGTTCTAAATTGGATTCTAAAATGGCAATTGAACGATTAATTCAGGCGGGTGTAATACCTACAACTTATGAATCAATTCTATTTGAACTGACAATGAATGCTAAGAATCCTATCTTTAAAGAGATCAGTACATTAGTTAAATAATACACGTAACAATAAAAGAATTCCTGTGCGTAGCCGGAGCGACTGTCTCCGGCTGTATTTTTATTTATTCTTCAAATCAACTAGCTTCTTTAACCGTTCATGCAAAAACGCATAAAAGCATTTTACGCGTGCACTGTGTTTGGCATCTTTATGATACACAAACCACATTGCTTCTTCCGATTTAGGCGAATTCAACGGTATCTCTACTAATGAGGGATAAAGTTTCGCTTGATGAGCTCCCATTGGACCTATTCCCATCCCTTCGATGACAGCCTGGTTAACATCAGGAAAGTGATTGCTCTGAAATACAATTCTATCTTGGTCTATGTTGTCAACGACATGGCGTACAAAAGGGATCCGGTATTTTTCTGCCGTAGGTAACACCCAATAGTGCTCGTTAAGGGTACTGTCAGTAGTCGGCTTACCGAACTCTTTTACGTAATCCTTTGATGCATAATAATTGGTTTTAAACCGCGTTAACTCTTTAACGATTAGATCCGCGCCGTTGGGTTTTGGCCCTGCTCGTAGTGATACGTGAGCGGCACCAGACTCCAATGGTACGATATCGTCTGTAGATAATACCTTGATACGAATAGCTGGGTATATATCTCTAAACGCCTTTAGCGCTGGTGCTAATTGTGAAGAATACGAACTGATCGTGGAAATACGCAATTCACCGCTAATATTACTTTCAACATTTTGTAATTGATGTTCAAGTTTGCTGAAGCGAGCAATGAGGTCTGGCAACTCAGCAAGGAGGATCGCGCCAGCATCCGTCACCTTATAACCGCGTTGGTGCCGAAAAAATAATTTAACTTCTAATGCTGTTTCCAACTGATTAATACGTCGTAATACTGTCGCATGGTTGATATTTAGCGATTTACCTGCTTGGCTTAAGCTACCATCGATGGCAACTTGATAGGCAATTTTGTAGTCATCCCATGAGATATTTTTCATATTAACGCCCTAGTTACTAAAGGTGGACTTATCGACATTTATTTCACAAAGAAAGGCTTATAAATAGTTCTGTGCATTTATGCACAATAGTTTCTCATTATTCGCTATTTTTTAATAGTCAAAATGTGATTAATATGAATTATCGGATGTGAGGGACGTACTGGAATGTTAAGAAATACTAAAACAGCTTATGGCTGGGTAGCCATTTTATTGCACTGGATTATGGCGATAGCCATTTTTGGCATGTTTGGCTTAGGCTTATATATGGTTGAATTAACTTATTATGATGCCTGGTATAAAGGCTCTCTGGACTTACATAAGAGCATAGGTATTTTATTGCTCGGACTATTATTGATTCGTACGTTATGGCGCTGGATAAATATCAACCCAGATAGTGCGGACGAGCATGCGAGTAAGTTTGAAGTAACAAGCGCGCATTTGGTTCATCTCGGTCTATACCTGCTTATGTTTACATTAATGATATCGGGATATTTAATTTCGACTGCAGATGGACGTGGCATCATGGTGTTTGAGGCGTTTACCGTACCTGCCATTCCATTCTCTTTTGCTAATCAAGAGGATATAGCGGGTGAAATACATGAAATTTTGGCATGGGTGTTAATCGTTCTCGCTGGTGTGCATGCCATAGCAGCGATAAAACATCACTTTATGAATAAAAATAAGACGTTAGTACGTATGTTGAAAGTACAGCAGGCAGAAAACAAATAACGATTAATAAATAATAACGATTTTATCGGATTTTAATTCGGATAATAAGTCGTCATGAAGACATTAAATTTTAAAGGTAAATTCAAATGGAAAATAGAATGAAAAAACAAATTTTAGCCGCTGCTATTACAGCAAGTTCACTTTTCGCTGTCGTAGCCCCAAATGCCGCACAAGCTGCAGATTATAAAGTAGATGTTGCCGGTGCTCACGCCTCTGTACAATTTAAAATCAAGCATTTAGGTTATAGCTGGTTATTGGGACGTTTTAATACTTTTGATGGTGGTTTCTCGTATGATGCTAAAACACCCAATGCGTCACAGATAAATTTTGTTATCGATACTGCGAGTCTAGATTCAAACCATGCAGAGCGTGATAAGCATTTAAGAAGCGATGACTTTCTTGATGTGAAAGAATTCCCGAAAGCGACGTTCAAAAGCGAAAGCATTAAATTCAGTGATGATGACAGCGGAACTGTAACTGGCGCATTCACGCTGAAAGGTATTACTAAAACAATCACTTTCCCTATCACTAAGATTGGTGAAGGTTCTGATCCATGGGGTGGTTACCGTGTTGGTTTTACCGGTGAAACAAGCCTAAAACTGACTGACTATGGCATTATGACGAATCTTGGACCTGCATCTGCGTATGTAGATATGACGCTTAATATTGAAGGTGTTCGTCAGTAACCTGATTGCTATTATTCGGTTAAAGTTGTTATTCGATTAAAGTAAGCCAGTCATTGTTGTCAGTGACTGGCTTTATGCATTTTAAAAGATAAGATTATTTTGGTGGTTGGTTTAGGCTGGTTGCGGGATCATTTTCATATTGTGGTCTTTTAATATCTGTCGTTCAGCGATGCTTGATAAGATAAACATCATTAAGTAACCACTGCATAAGGCGACAATAATAGCGACGACATTATCAGTAAACTGACTTAATAGCTGGAATGACAGCATAAGTGTGACAATACCGCTAATACGAATACATAAACTCTGCATAAAGCGTCCATGCGCTTTGATATAAGCAAGTTGATAGGCATTTAGTATCATAAAAATAAAGAATAATGAAAAATGCAGCAGTACAGGCACTGCGCCAGCGTATTCATGAGGGAAAAGAGTAAGCACTAATGATTCACCAAATAACAGCATGACCAAGAAAAACAGACTACTAACAGCGAAAGAGACTTTAAACACCCAATGACGGATAAGTTTGATTTGTTGATGGTCGCCATTTCGGACACACACAGCCAGCTCAGGTAATACAAACCGATAGATAGGAAACACGAATAGCAGCGTTAAATAAGTAAATACCGGCCGTACAACTACTTGGAAATCACCTAACTCATCTAAACTAAAATGTCGAATGGTCAGCAGTACGGTAATGTATATCATTAAAATACTCGCGCCTGCTTCAAGTGATGCGGTGAAGCTTTTTTTCACAAAGTTAACTAACTTAGGATCGAAATGTACAGCTGTTAAAGGGCGCGTTGAAGTATCTCTGCGACGTTTTTTAAACATGTAAACGGCAATGGCAAGTGATGATAGGGTTAAGCCCATAAACAGTGATACTAAGGCGTCTAAGTTAAATACGTAATAACAAACAAAAAACATGAGTACATTAGCGAGAGGTTCTAACCAAACCACTTTATTAGAAATATTATATAGTCGATACATGGCGATAAGATTAGTGAAATATACTTTTAGCCCCATCCCAAAGATAATGCCCACCAACTGGTAATAGCTTACGTCAATATTCAACTGATGCTTAATGTAGGGGATCACAACTCCCCAAGTAATAAGTACCATGGTAATTAAACTATAGCGAAACACATTGATGATATCGCGATCATTCTGTGTTTGTGAATAACTCACCACCATTGATGAACGAAACCCGGTCATTAATATTAACGACAAAGAGATAAGATCGACGACACTATGGAATAGAGCAAGGTCATCTTTTGGGACCCAGTGTGCTAACCAAATCTTAAAGCTAAAACCGATGGCAATGCTGATTAATGTGACCCAGATACCTTGGGTAAATGCACTTTTTACGCGCGTTAATGATGAGTTTTGGATTACGACCATGTTACTAGCAGCCTCTAATGGCGTGAATTAATACAGAAAATGATAGACTTAATGTCGATGAGTATATTGTAAATAAAAACTATTCGCAATTGAGTTTATTGATCTATATTGCTATTAACAGGATTAGATTATATTTTTCTGTGAGTACTGCAGACAAATCATACTAATATCATAAACACTTAAATGAAAAAGGTAATCTTTAGATATTTATGGATTATTGGTATTTACTTAGATAACAAAGTTAGCGTTAACAGTGGTAAGTTCCGTGTATTTTTGGCTATTTAGAAGATGTTTACGCTTGTTTGTTATTGTTATCAAAAAGCTCCATAAAAATATGTATGCAATGCGTTTCTAGAATAAATAAACTCAAAATAACCTTATATATATTAATGTAATACGTGCAGCTTTATGATTTATTATGACGACTAATCTGCTAGTGTGACTACTAATAGGCATAACATTACTTATCAAATAGAATGCAGGATCTTGGTGTTACTAGGCTCTGTTAATGAAAGTAATTAAACCCGTTAGTATCGTTTTAGTCGTTGGAGTTAGCCTATTAGTATTTATGCTGAACCCATTTGGTTTATTCGACAAAAATGCTGCTATAGAAATAGATGGTCAAGCCGTATTTTCTCCTGACGATTTACTCGCTGAATTGCCTTATGGCCTTGCTGTACTTGCCGCCCGTGATATCTCTCGTTTTGATGGCGATGAAGCACTTTTAAGAATAGATCTGCTTGATCAACGAGGAACATTTCAAGACCACCCTTTATACCAAGCTTATTATTTTATGACCATGAATAACATCATGCTGCGTTTAGGGCGGATTGATGATGCGGTTATCTATACCCAACACCTGCTTGACTACGCTGAACAACAGAATATCTCATGGTTAAAAGCGAGCGCTCTATCTGAATTAGCGATTGAACGCACCAAACGTGGTGAATTTGATGTCGCGCTGACTTATCTAAATGAGTCAGTACGTCTTGCAAAAGCGATTAATTATGAAGGATTATTAATAAAATCTTATAATACCTTAGGTGTGATCAGTAATATTTCGGGCGATTTTGCTCAAGCACAAACATATTTCCATAATGGTTTAAAGCTGATAGAGACGAATCCTGAGCATTTGTATTACAGTAAGATTATCGCTAATTTAGCGCTTATTTACATTTATTTAGAAGAATGGAATAAGGCACTCGAATACATTGATAAATCGAAACAGATATACAATAAAGGCAAATGGTTAGAGCCAGCAATCATGACGATATTGTTATCTAATGAATCTAACGTCTATTTCCGTTTGGGTAATGCTGAACAGGCAC
>Ga0105359_10000979_pt1 | contig 24135 bp, 19 predicted proteins | sample GOMGulsemesocosm_6_FD_83659 | JGI IMG/M metagenome (GOLD analysis project Ga0105359, IMG submission 83659) | Methane-oxidizing microbial communities from mesocosms in the Gulf of Mexico - GOM8C Gulf of Mexico | ecosystem: Environmental > Aquatic > Marine > Cold seeps | place: Gulf of Mexico...
ATTGATTGCTGATCTTTCTTGGTCATTTTACTAACAACCAACCTAAACGAATTATCCATCATACGTTCAATTTCACCTTTAGGGATTGAGTCGTCAAGAATGATGGTATTCCACAAACGTTTAACCATGTACACAGTATAACCCCACGATTTAACCAAATAAACTCTATATTAATTTAGAGTATTACAGGTGGACTAATATTGAGGTACAGGAATGTTGTTTAGATTAGGCTAAATTTTTATTAAAATTGATGTTTGATCTTTTTTAGGGAGTTTTTTAACTACTAATAAATAAGAATTATCAATTAGTCTTCTCACTTCATTTTCAGGGACGCTGTTATCAAAATAGACGCTAATCCAATGTTTTTTATCCATGTGATAACCTTCTGTGATGGAGGAATAGATATCCCTTAAAGCTGCTCCTTCATCAGGATCGCACTTTAGGTTTAACATCATCAGGTCATTTCTTTCACCAATTAATGCGAACATTTTCTTTTTAATTTTAAAAACAGATACATCTTCACCAAACGGAAAATCAAGAGTGGCCTCTGGCTTTGATAAAATAAACTCTTTTATTTCATTGTATGAATTCATATGATTAATATTCCATTTTGTGTACTCTACTATTTTTTCATTGATGACCATGAAACAGTCGCTAATTTACCTTCCCCTTTTGACATATCTTTGCGATCCAACATCCTAGCTTCAAACTCGAAATCATCATTAATCTTAACAACCAACAGCTTATTAAAATTACCCTGTCTTTTCACGCTAACTTTCTCTTTGCTTTTCTCTGGTGTAATTGTCTTTATTTCAATAAAGTCGTTACCCAATCTACCATCAGATCCTTGGGTTCTAGGCTTGTGCCGTTTTATACCAAAAGTAATTTCAGCAAAAAGCTCACCTAACTCACCAAAAATAGGTAAGTATCTACCCGTAATTTGTTTGTAGTTAAAAGCGTCATCAACAAGAGTTTCAAAGATGTGTATCAGATCAATATCAGCTTCAGGGTAACGTTCTTTTAACTCCTGTTCATGCAATTGACCATTTATCCATTCCCAGGAAATCCATTCACCATCATCCCATACAGCATCAGCAGAGCCTTCTATCACTCTACCTGTCATTGAACATCTGTTAACCATTACTTATTCCTTGTAATTTATTGACTAAATATATTTAGCTTTATATTTTCTTTTTTGAGTTCAACGATATTACCACCACAGCATTTTTTGTACTTCTTTTTTGAACCACAAGGACAAGACGAATTTCTATTAATTTTTTCAGCTTTTATTGGTTTAGGCTTTGCTTCAGCAATTTCGTTTTGAACTTGTTCAAAAGCCTTATCAAACTCAGCAAGAAAATCTTGTGCTCCTTTCTGCATCTGACCAACAAGGTCATTAAACTCTACAATATGATACCGTTTCGCTACGTAACTTCCTTTTCCAATAGCCTCAAGTAATAAAACTTCTGCTTTATCAATATCTTTATCTACAATAAAGCCTTTATGATACAGAATACCAAGCTCACCAATAGAATCACAACATCCCAGTTCAATCGCTTTTTGAAGATGTTTCTTTGCTAAATTTTTATCTAATTTGATTTCAGTATAAAAATAAAATAAATAACGGTTAGCCATTGCGGAGTCTACTTTAATAGCTCTGGTTAAATAGTCTTTAGATTCTTCAAAACGTTCTTCATCGAATAAGTAAGCACCATAAAAAGCAATAGCTTCGTTATACCCCCTATCTGCTGCTATTTTTACAAGCTTAAAACCTTCATCAAATTTGTCTTCGCCTAATACACCACTAGTAGCGATCACCGCATAACGAAATAACGATTCAACATCACAATATAGATATACTTTTGAAGTGTCTGAACGATAGAGTGACTCTTCAAAACTTAACCTCAAAGCTGTGTAATAATGACTAGCGGCTAATTTTAATAAGCCGTGATGATGCAACTGAAAGGAATTTTCTACAACTAAGGGCATTCCGATTGTTGCTTGTTGAGCAATCGTTTCATATGCAATTCCTGCTTTAAGCTTAGCTTGGTAAGTGAGACTGACGGTTGCATCAAAGATTAATTGTTTGAATTCATATAAGCTGTAGTCTACCAACTCAACTTGCGAAATTGATTTCCCATAACCTAGTAATAGATAGATATCTTCATATAGCTTAACAATTAACTTTCTTGCAGACTCAGCTTTTTTTATACAAAGACTTTTAACTTCTTCAATGAAAGTGATATCGTCATTCGTTGAACTAACATTATTACCATGTACACCGTTATTACAGAGAATACGTAAATCATGAAAAAGATTTTTTGTATTTCTATTTATGACTTCTGACCTTTCAAGGGTATTAATCAGCTCAAATAAGCTATCACTACTAAATTCAACTACGAACTTATCCGCTATCAAAGCGCATAAACTTTCAATAATTTTTCTGAATTTTAACAATGAATAATCTGGGTTTTCTCGTAAAAACTCCAATGCTGTCTTGTAGTTTTCATATATTTCTTCACTAAATAATTTAGCTAATTCTATATCTGTTTTCACTTTTGACATTATTAATCCCTTAACCTCAATATCTTTTTTTATGCCCAAAGCCTTTAATCAATAATAATTAAAGATTTAGGATTAACATCATTTTTATAAAATTTCAGTTCCACAGATATTGAATCAAAATCTTGTGTAATTATTTTTCGAATATTTTCTGGTGATAATAAATTATAATAATATGTGCCTCTGGCAACTTTTGTTATTAAGTGGCTATCAACAAGAGCTTTAATTTGATTAGTGATAACTTGTGGTGATGTATCAATTAACATTGCTAGTTCAGATCTTGAATCTGAATTAATTATAAATTTGTTATTTGAATCTAACTTATAAATTAATGCTGCTAATAATTGTCCAGCCCTTTCTTGTAATGATAATGAAAAAGCAATATTTCTCATCACTGACAATAAACCTGAATCAATCTCTATAAACTTTAAAAGTTTGCATTGCAAACCTTGTGAGTTTTCAGGTGGTTTTTTTATTACTGTATTTTGATGATAAGTGTAATGGGGTTTTAACTTTGAAAAATAACCCGTTCCAATAAATAATATTTCTGTGTGAAATAATATTCCATCATCTTCAAAAACATCTAAACCTAGCGAAACGATACTACTTATTTCAAGTGTCGACAAAAATAATAATCTTTTGGATCGTTTTCTAACATTTTGTCTAAAGCCAGAAGGAACGATCATTACAATAGGGGTATTAGCAGGAACAACTTCTATTATTTTTCTTAAAAACTCTTCAGGTAAGAAAGTTTTTTTATGTCTAACTTCATTATTAAATGGTGGGTTAACCAGAACAAGATCAACATCAGTACAATCTTCTTTTTTAGCATCAAAAAAATCTTTACCTAACTTCTTTTCATAACTGATCACATTAGTATCAGAAAAATAATGAGTTAGACGGTTTTCTAAGCCAGAACATGGATCTAGAATAGTTCTAATTTTAGCTTTTGGGATAACAGAGCTAACAATTTCAGATATAAACTTCACTAATTCTAAGGGAGTTGCTATATCTGATTTAGAAACTTTCTTTGATTTTAGTGCTGTATTTTGCATAGAATAGTGCTTAAAATTATCAGTCAAAGTTAATAAAACAAAGGGTGTATTAACTCTCCTTGTTCCTCCCTGTAGTATTTATTATTAAAACTATTCTAGATTTAGTTTTTTAAATAAAATTTTGTTACGCTTTTTTGCATCACTTAAAAGTTTATCGAATGAAATTACCTCAATAACAGCATTAAGGTTATCGTTATAAAAGATATAACCTTGATTATCTAAAAGTGGTTTATAGTTTCTAATTTCCAAGATTTCACGAATTGAAGATGTTAAATCACAAATCACATAACAGTAAACAGGAATTCGCTTATCCAGATAGATCTCTCTACCTCTATCATCTTTAATCTGATCACGCTTACGCAACTTCAAAATATAACCAGTAACTTGATCTATTGGATTGTCGCTATCCTTATAGTTATCTCGCATAGGGCGTTTAAACTCTATAATAATAGCTGTAGACGTTTCACGCCTATTATCCCCATAAACCACAGGATTATTGAAAACTAATAAATCTGGACGTTCTTTAGAGTCAATGTCAGTAACCGATTTGAATGACTTATCTGATACTAAGTGCTTATGGTAAGCCATACGTTCATCAATCAGCCATAAATTATTTTCTTGCACATCATCACTGGTAGAGCGAATAGGCATAATAATGTCGTGAACTGTATCTTCTAAAGCGTATTTATCATTCTCTTGAAATTCCAAGCTAAACTCTAAAGCGTCAATTACAGCTTTACGATGGATTATATACTTTGCAAGGTTTGACTTACCTATTTCGTTAAGATCACCAGTATATCTTTGCAAAGCTTCTTTGTAAGCAGAGTAATCTTTAACCTTACTATGCTTGAGTTCATCTTTTATACGATGAGCTTCATTTTTTAACTCCATTTCATAATTACGGGTTAATTTGTGCAACTCAATATCAAGTTTTTCATCCGATAAATCAAAAGGTATTTTTTTAAGCCAACAAGGACGATTTTTTATTATATGTCGATATTCATAACCATTATGATTTACATATCTTTCAATCATTTCACGATGTTTTATAAACATAGGTTCTAAGAATGGTTCAAATACCTCATTACCAAAAACCATCAACTCTATAATAATAGTATTTATTGCTGGGGAATTTTCATCTTCATCACATAAATCTATTTTATCTGCAATCCTAAAAGCTGTTCGTTCTTGATTTACATATGTATCGAGGTATGGCGATGTAACGTAGATCGAATAATTAAACTTAGTCCCATCAGTATCTTCAAACATTGGTGGAATATTTTCTTGATACTCTTTTAAAGTGCAACCTTTTACAGAGCGCGAATCAGCACACAAAAACACTTTATGGTTTTTTTGTTTACTGACTTTTACATTCTTGAAAAAATGAGCTTTGAACGAGTTAGAACCAATACTAAATTCTTTTTTCTCAATATCATGAGAGTAAGTGGTATTGAAAAGCATCAACAAATCAACTTCTTCACCACAATCATCTTGTAGTTTAAAAGTTTTAATCTGCCCTTCAAGAAAGTAAATTAGACAATGTTCAATAATTTCAGATGCAATAGCATCTAACGTTTTAGGTAAACGACTACGATAAGGTTCTTGAACAGTTTTCAAGCTAACCTTGGTTATTAATTTATCAGAAGATTTAGCGTCAATTATATCTTCACTATTGAAATCTACATCATCAACGGAAAAACCAAAAGTTAATTTTTTCTTTGAGTTACCTTCGTTGTAAACACTTTCTACAAGAACCGTTTCAAAGGCTTTTAACCATGTAAAACGACCAACCCCCTTACAACCCAAGCTCGATTTATAGGTTGATTCAGCGGTTTTGAATGACTGGTAATTTGCATTGTTAAAGCCTTCACCTGAATCAATTATTTCAAAAGATTCTATCTGTTGATAGCTATTATCTTCCACGTTCAAAACGTTTTGAGTATTTTGTCTAATAGCTTTTACTGTCAACTCGGCTTTTGCTTTTTTACCTGTAGCTTGAATAGAGTTTACTATTGCTTCAAAAACAGGAACAAGGCGATCACTAGGCGATAATATAAGATTATTAACTTTACCCTTAACATCAATTTGCACTTGCCTTACTCCTTATCCATAAAGATTTAAATCGCCCCTGATTAGAGGCAGTAATTAATATAAGCTTTATTTTATTAAATCATAAACATGATCAATTTATTATCATTATTTGATAACAGGATAATATTAAAACGAAAAATATGTTAAAACTAACTTAATAATATTAAAAATACCTAAGAAGTATCAGAGAATGGAAAACTCAACAAATGAACCAATGGTTGAAACTGCCAAAAAACGCAGCTTTAATCTTAAAAACTTATATTTAGATCCTAATAATTATAGATTTGTAGACAATCGTAATTACGTTGAAGTACCCGAAGATAAACTTTTTGATGAGAATGTTCAAAAACGCTCTTCAATTTTTATTGAAGGGAAAAAAAGATCTAACATTAGTGATCTTATTGCTAGTTTTAAATCAAATGGCTTTTTAGATGTTGATGTTATTCAAGTTCGAGATCTAGGAAATAATAGATATTTGGTTATTGAAGGTAATCGAAGGGTTGCTAGTTTAAAAGCCTTACAAGAAGATTATGAAAATGGCTTTGATATAGGAAATCTAAACCCAGAAATATTTAAAAAAATACCTTTTGAAATTCATTCAAATGAAAGCAAAGAAAAACATTTAATAATAATGGGGCTGAAGCATATAAATGGAAATAAAAAGTGGTCAGCTATTAACCAAGCACAATTAATATATGATTTTTTAAAAGCTTATTGGGGGACTCCTGATTATAGCAACAAAGAAAACAACCTCTGTGATTCGTTAGGGTTATCGAAGGTTAAATTAAGAAGTACGCAAAGAGCCTATCATTTAATTTTAGATTATAAGAATAGCGATTTTGGAGATCAATTCGAAAGCAGTGACTATTCATTTTTTGTAGAAATCATGAAAACCCCAAAAATAAAAGGTTGGATTGATTGGGACGATCAAGAGTACAAAAGCAAAAATCCCAATAATTTGTATCGTCTATTTTCATGGATTTCCACTACTGAACGTCTTACGGATGAAGAAGAAGAGGAATATGAAGAAGTTGAACCTATAATAACTAAGGCTTTAGAAATTAGAGAACTTGCTCTTTTTATAAATAATGAAGCGGCTTTAGCTGAAATGGAAAAAACTCACAGTCTCATTAGAGGATTAATGTCTAGTGGAGAAGCAGATAAGCTAAATTATCAAAAGTCGATTACAGATTTTTCTAATAGCTTTCAAAGTTTAAGTTCTTATAAAAATATGATTCAATATGAAGATATTGAGATACTAGAAAAAATTAAAAACGAACTATTAAAACTTACACCTCAAAAAAGTTCTTTAGAAATCACACACGGAAATCACTCCATAGCCTTTGAGCATGATTCCAACTGCACCCACTTTGAAAATGTTACTGTTAATAAATATAAATTATTTGATAATTTCAGCATATCAAATTTAAAACGTATAAATATTTTTGCTGGCTTTAATAACAGCGGCAAGACTAGTCTGCTTGAGGCTATATACTTTTTAACTAAGCAAAATGATATTGGTGCGTTTTTAGAAGTCATTAAATTAAAGAACAAATTAAAAGTTTTAAATCCAATATGGTTAAACGAAGTTTTTGGAAATGATGAAGTTATAGATGTGAGTGGCAAATATAATAATATAAATACTCATGTGAAATTTCATAAATTTGAAGCAGTTGAAATTGATAAAGGTGACGATTACATCGCATCTTACTCTATCGAAGCAAATTTGGATGGAAGAAGTATGAAAAATATTATTCATACTTTTGGTTACGAGACTTTAAGTAGAGAGAATGAAAAAGTAGAACAACTATGTCGCTCCATTATTAAAAGTCCTTATTTTTACAATCTTAATGAAATTGTAGAGACTTATAACAGAAATACCATTCACAAAGATATCAATGGTCAAAGCGCAATAACTCTTGTTGTGAATTTTTTAAAGAAGATTGATAACAATATAAATGATGTAAGATTAAATGAAGTTGATGATATCCAACGTTTCATTGTTGATTCTAGTAAGTTCAAAGATAAAAATATTGAGATCACAAACTACGGTGAAGGTCTTCAAAGAATATTTGAAATAGCACTAAGCTTTGCATATTCAAAAAATGGAATAGTTTTCTTAGACGAGTTTGAAACTGCAATCCATAAATCATTGTTAACTAAATTCTCTAAATTTATACAAGAATTAGCTGAAACATTTAATGTTCAAGTATTTTTAACCTCTCATTCTAAAGAATGTATAGATGCTTTTGTAAATAACGACTATCTCAATGATCAAATTTCATCTTATTTCATTGATAATAAAAGCGGTTCTATAGAAGCTATTTATGTCGATGGAAATGAGCTTAAGGAATATATTGATTCTATTGATTTTGACCTAAGGGGTGAAAGTCATGAATAAGCATATCATTGTATTTTGTGAAGGTGAGCATGATATAGCCTTTCTTACTAGAGTTTTGTTGGTTCAAGGGTTTGAACCATATACGAATAAAGTAAAAGATTTCGATCCTCCTCTTAATAAATTATACCATGGGAATTTAAGTAATAAAAAAATTGAAAATTATGAATTTAAATTTCAAAGACCTAAAAGAAGAGTTCCATATTCTGTTCTAATAAATAACGATGTGTTAGTTATTTTTCACAATTTTGATGGAGATGGAACCTTTTTTAATGGTGGTTCGAATTCAATCGTTGAAATGTATCTAGCCCTCAATAATGAGAGGATTAGAAAAATTAATGGTTATGATAAATTGAATTATAGGTTTCTATATTTTCTCGACTCGGATGAACAAGGCATTGAAGCAAGGCTAGAGGCTTTAAAAGAAGAGTTAAATATTGAAACTTTAAATAGCCATGAATTAATAGTAAAAGATGATTATGAAGTTGGCTGCTATATCTTTCATGATAACGAACATCCTGAACAGTATGGGCAACTTGAAAATATAATTCTGAAATTAATGAATACGGACAATCAAAATATTTTTGAAGATGGAATTAAATTTATAGATGATAATTGTTTAAATGCAGACAGAAGCAAAAAGTTTATTTGTAATGAATTAACTGAAAATTATGTAGGTAACCCGCAATTTAAGAAAATGAAGTCTATGATATCTGTTGCAGGACAATTGCAGTTTTCTGGTTCAAGTAACGCAGTTATTATTGCCAATACTGACTACATAAAGAAAGATCATCTTTTGGATGACTTGCATTGTAGAAATATATTTACTTTATTCAATACGTTGCCAGAAGCATAAGTTGTATTGATAGGAACTCTTTAAAATCATTTAAAGAGTTCCTATTTGTAAATTATTTAGGTAGTTTCCTACCACTTATTAGCTTTGTGTTTATCAACTAAAACTAGCTGACTCAGCTCTTTTTAAGCCAGTTGCAACTTTCCAGTCATTTGTAAAAATTGGCGGAATTAATTCAACTTGATGTTGTTCTTACTGATCTATAAAAAGCGTAAACCTATATATGTTGTTTTATTAAATCATAAACAAGATCATCAGCGAATTGAGTTTTAAAATTCACCTTAACTGACTCACTAATTTTATTAAATAATACTTCAGCATGTTTTATCTTACGTTTTTCTTCTTCACGTAAGCTATCTTTACGATCAACATTTTTAGTTTCAACAACAAAGTTTAAGATCTGGTTATCCTTTGTTTTAACCACATAAGCAAAGTCTGGTGAATAAGTGAAACCGCCAGCTACAGGAATTTTAATTGAATTCTTTGGTATCTTTGTAAATACCGTAACTGATTCAATTTCTTCAATTATGTTGTCTTTTTCCAATTCAGAATCATAGAAAACATCTTCAAAAAGATATGAATCGTGTGGCGGTACAGTTTCATCACTATGAACACCTAGATCACTCGATAAAACATCAGGTAAAGCTTCACCTCTTTCATTGGTAAACTTACTTGGGTGTATGGTATTAGAAATAACGTTATACCCAAGTTGGAACTGAGTGAAGGCGTTGTTTAGTAGGAATGAACTAAAACCTGATTTAATCTTACGGATAGTTTGTATGTTCAAGTAATCAGTAATATCAACAACATCTTTTATTTCAATAAATGCTCTGTGTAAAGTTGAGATTTTAATAAACGCAAGTTGTGATAAACGCTCTAAAAATTCTCGATAACTCATTGTGCTAAATTTGGCAAAATCATCATCCTCTTTATAAATATTGCGAGACATCGCTATTTCATTATGAATATAAAGTTGCTCTACTCTTGTTCTTACACCTGTTTTCTTAAAGCTACCTGCTTCACCATCTAAGTATTCTTTAAATAGAGCAAAAAATTTCTCTTCATCTTTGATTTTGTATTCAAGAACAGCTTTATGATTGATAAGCTCCCATAGCTCTTTAAGCTCTTGATACTTTCCTACACGCATAGAAGTACGTTTTTTAGCACCATCAGCTATTTTAATTTTTCCTGGCCTAACGCCAGCAGGGAAAGCTTTAGGATATGCGTCTTTAAGGACTGAATATCCTTCATTGATAAAATTCTTGTTGCCATCAATAACACCATTAGTCCGTAACTCGATCATTATGTCTAGCTCATCTTGATCAGGGTAGTTAGATTTTATTTTATCTAATATCTCCTGTGTAAGCTTAGCGGGGATAGTCTCTTTAAATGAAGATTCGTTAACGTCTTTAATTAAATCATCAACGAAATTTTTCTCTGTAAAGTCGACATAGTAATTTAGACTAAATGTACGGTCTTTAACACGAGCCATATATTCATTAACGGGGAGGCGTAAACCACGTCCAACTTCTTGAAGCTTAGATGTTGTGCTACCACTAGAGCGTAATTTACAAATTTGGAACACATTGGGATTATCCCACCCCTCACGTAAAGTCCATTTTGAAAAGATGAAACGTCTTGGATTATCTAATGAAAGTAGTAGTTCTTTATCGTGTAAAATTTCAATGATTTCTTTTTCAATTTTATCGTCTTTATCACTATTATCTTTTGAAAAGTAACCACCATGAACCACCGAAACATCTTTAATCGTTTTCTCTAAATAATCTTTATAGAAAGGGTCTGTTTCTACCTTTAGGTATTGTTTAGCTTCTGCTACAACCCATTCTTCAAACTTAGTTTTTAGACTACCTGAAAGGTTATTACCATCACGGTAGCCTTCAATATCATCAATAAAGAAGAGTGTTAAAGGTTTAATGCGTGGCTTTTGTGTCAATAAATCACGTTCAAGCTTAAAGTGTTCTTTGATGGCTTTACGCATCATATTATCTTCAAGTGTTTGAGCGTATGAATATGGATTAATAGATTCATCTTTTTTAAGCTGAATACCGTTACTTAACAGCACAGATGATTTATTCATTCCATCAACAAAAAGATCCTGAATAGCTGAATGTGCTTTTGCTAATGAATCCCCCTTGGCTAGGGAGTATAAGGTTTTATTACCACTTTCATTAAGTTCAAAAATAGCTTCCTTACCATCAACACTTTTAAGTTTTAGGTTTGCAGTATCATCACCTACAACATCTTCAATATAAGCATTAATACCTTTTACTAAATCATCATTAAAGGCATCAACAGCGGTTAAACGATAAACAAGGTTTTTATAATCATCATTAAAAGTAGCACCATAACGAATAATATACTGAGCCTGTATTCGTTCAATATTTTCCCATGTTTTTTTGGCTGTAGGAAATTTGTGAGGTTCATCAACGATAATTATAGGTTTAACGGCTTTTAGTGCATCTACAGGACAATCAAACTGATTATTAAATAAACCAGTATCATATTTATCTTCTTGCAGAGAAGGAGAGTTGATCATACCTGAATTAATGATTAATACATGAATGTACTTTTTACTTACACTGTTAGCATTAACAAAGTCGTGGATCGATTGTGGCATGTAAGCTTTAGTCTTCTTAGAGCCTTTCTTACTTTCAACCACATAGGTTTTTATTTCTCGTTCATAATCATCACGAAAATGTTCTTTCAACGCATCACTTTTAAGGAAGTTTACTGTACCTGCTTTGATTGATAGGGTCGGCACAATCACGATAAATTTATTTACACCAAAAGCTTTATTCAAGTCATACATCGTTTTGGCATAGGTGTACGTTTTACCAGTACCCGTTTCCATAGAAATATCTATTACATTGCTACAATCGTAATGGACTTTAGTGTGCTCTATACCGTTATAATCTTGAACTGCTTTTATATTTGCATAATATTGAGGATCTGAAATTTGCAATTCAGGGTTAGCCAGTAAGCTAGTTGTGGTATCAGTGGCTGTCACAGGATCAGCCCCAACAAACAAACTCATTACAGCGTTGATACCAGCCTCTTGGTGAGGCAGTTTCTTTTCAAAAGTAAAACCTACCATTTTAGTATCTCACCACGACTTCTAGCTCTAATGATTTTTTATTAGCATAACTTTTAAGAGCTTCGTTAAGCTCCATTTGCTTTGCGCTTTCAAAATTGTTGCCATAGAACACAACCTTATGCGGTGCAAAAGCTTTATCTTCATCAAGCTTTGTTAGAAGAGCCTTAAGCGCATTAGTAGAAAAGCTTGACGCTATTAGGTACAGACGACCATCACAGTAATGAGCTTGATAGTCAGCAAGGTCAATTGTTTCGATAGGTGTAGTTAATAAACTACCGTCATACAAAACCCAAGTAGTTAGCAGTGTATGATATTGCTCATCAGTAAGCATGACATCATCAAACATTGTTGGTTGTGATAAAGTCAGTTCTTCGTCAGTTGTTACTCTAAAATCGCCAACAGTTTCATAAATCTTAAAGCCTAGATCACCATTAAATTCAGGCTGCTCTTCTTTGATTTTTTGAGCTGATTTTGTAATACGGGTTTTGGTTATGTCAAAAATAGTTTTATAGCCCGCTTTATATGCTTCTGATTTTTCTATACATAGTTCAGGTAATTGAACAAGTACAAATTTTCTATTGCCACCATCAGCACTGTTCATTTTTTGCACAGCCTGAGCAGAGGTACCTGAGCCAGCAAAAAAATCCATTATTATATCATTTTCAGACGGCCTTACTGCTATTGAGCAAGCAAGTTGTATGAGCTTGGTTGGCTTTGGAGTGCTGAAAGGACTTTCTTTGATTAGCTCATTTAATTCTCTCTTAGCCTCTTGGTTATGACCTGCTTCTTGATAACTCCATATAGTTGTAGGTACTCGCCCATCTTTAACCTCATTGAGGAAACTTTTATAAGCTGGTACATCATTACTAGCATTTTTCCCCCACCAAACTCTATTATCAACCTGTTTTGCTAAGTGAACGTCTTGAGAGTATCGCCATACACGACTTTCAAGTGGAAAAATTTCTTTACCATCAGGCCTAATTATTGGGTAATAGAGATTTGGCCTTTCCGCTCTAGATTTATTACAAGTCGAGTCCGTTGACTTCCAACCGCCTCTATAGTCATTATCTGGATTTTTATATGCAGAGTTTTGTTTATCTGTTCTTGGGAGGGGGATTGGTCGCCAAATATCTTTATTTTTTGCATATAGTAGAATGTGATCATGCATATCACTTAAATATGTAGCATCATTTTGGGGTGAATATTTTTTTTGCCAAATGATGTTAGAAATGAAATTGGCTTCACCAAATATTTCATCACAAATAACTTTCAACTGAGCTTGTTCATTATCATCAATTGAAATGAAAATAACACCATCTTCTTTTAACAATTCACGAGCAATGTATAAACGGGGGTACATAAAGGTAAGCCATGCACTATGACTACTAGACCCTTTATCAGTAAACTCTAAAATACGTTCAGCTTCATCTAAATCAATACCAGCAAGATCACTTAACTGTTCTTTAGTAAATTTACGATCATCATCGTAAACAAAATCACCAGAGCCTGTGTTATATGGTGGATCAATGTAAATCATCTTTACCTTTTCACTATAGGCATTAACCATATGCTTTAATACTTCAAGGTTATCGCCCTTTATTAACAAGTTATTACTGTCTTTGTTTTGTTTTAACTGGTTATGCTCAACATCTTCATTGATGAGTGCCTTTGGTGGAAGATTGGTTAATAGACGAGCATAAGACTTGCCTAGCCAGTTTAATGTATAGGATTCTTTAGATAGCTCTACATCATTAGCATTTACAACTTCAAGCATCTTTTCTTGGATGAAGTTACCTTCTTTATCAAAGCATTGAGGAAAATTATTTTTTAGAATCGCAAGTTGCTTGCTGTTTACTGTTTCGATATTTGAATGTAATGTTTCTTCTTGTATTGTCATTATATTAAAACCTAAATTTCTTTTTTATATTGATAATTATCAGTTACTGTTCAACGGGAAATTTGAATGAACTACTGATTAATTATCATCTTTTTCTATAATTTTCACTGAGGCTTCGGTTAAGCCAATTCTTGTTAACTCAGCAATAGCACCATCTAAGCTTTTAAAAATTCTTGGTTCGTATGGTTGCCTTGAGCTACTCAACACTATGGACTTTCCATCCCATTCTGCGGAAGAACCATAAAAAATAACCTGATACTCGCCCTTACTTCCAACAACCTGAGCTTTATCTATCATTTTGCTTTCAACTCTAATTTTAGCCATAGAGCTTAAAATACAATTACCACCATCAATTCCTGAAATCATTACGAATCTCTTTTCCGATACTTAATATTGATACAATATCAAATATCGTTACAAAAACAACTATTGATTAATAATAAATAGCTTTTCTTAATAATAAGAGAAGATAGGTTAAAAACGGAGTGATTAACTCCGTTTTATCTGACTAAGAAACTGTTTCAGTCACGGTCTCTATATATAACATCAGGTTTAACTTTAAACGACTGGCTCATTTGTTCGATTAATATCTGCTCTTCAAAATCTCTGGCTAAATCAGAAACCTGTTGTTTTAATTCCATAACTTTAGAACTAAGAATATAATGCTCAGGAAAAGTAACTCGACCTGACATAAATATTTCTTTTACTTTTCTTACAGATTTATTTATGTAAAGTTTTTGTCTTATTACCAGCCAAGGTGTGGCATGAAGTGGGTTTAGTTCGGTGTGGATGAATTGAAAAAATTCATTGTATTTTTTATTAACTTTAAAAGTTTTAATTTTATTTAAATGACTTTTACTTTCATTGATGTGCCATTCAATCATTTTTTTTAGTAATTTTACTTCGTTTACATTCATTTTACTCTCCAGACTTTAGATAAAAGGAGGCTATACGGCACAAAAATTACTTTTTGTAACACCTCCTACTTGTGATTAATTTCACTAAGATTTTGTTTAACATTTCAATTTCCATTATTTGGAATAATCAATACAAAGCTTATGCTTTACATTTAAATAGTTTTTCAAGGCTATTTTATAACTTTCAAGCCCATCACATCCGATCTATATGACGATTGTAATTTGTTGCAATACAATCTAGTTTTTATCCATTTCACCCCCAATATTCTTTGATATTTGATTGTTCCTACACATAAGATCCATCTAAAGCGAATAATATAAGATGCATAGCTTTTGCTGTAGCAGCTCTATCTCGATCCGTAATGCTAGGGTTAGGGCTATTTAAGTGCTCATCATAAAGCGCGTATCCTTCACGTAATACGTGTCTTTCAGTTGTTTTCAACAAATCTAAAATAACTAAATGTTTTTTATTTGGAAATATCATCGTATTAGTTAAAATCTGCTCGATTTTTTCCAAAAGAATAATACCTTCACCTTTATATACAAATGTACTGCCGTTAATTTCTGTAGAGTTATAACCCTTAATATTCATTTTATTCACCTTCATTCTTGTTTTAATTATTGAATTTTTAACACTTAGATTATTATTTTTTTAATACATATCTTTGATGTAAAAAACGACTAAAAGAATAAATGACAAGCTTATTGTTGTCTTAGGAGTGACTACAGCTAGAAAACTTTTACTTGAGTTTGTCCAAAAGCCTTTTTTATTCTCTAAGGGTTCTGAAATATCTTTCTCAGGACGTTCTTCAAGAACAGATGTGGTAGAAGTAACTTTGGCTAATTTCGTAATGAGGGCAACATTAATAATTTTTTCTTCTAGTAGCTTTGTTAAAGCTATAGCTTCATTAGCATTTTGGTTAACATCATAAATTCGTGCTATTTGCTCTAAGCCAGTGACATTTTTTAAATTCACGTTCTCAGTCGGAAGATTAATATCATCAATCATTCTGACGATTTTTAGATACTTCCAAAGCGTTGATGGTTTTAAATCAAGCGTTTGACTTAATGTATTAAGCCATGATGTAAAATTTTTTTGCTTGCTTTGTTTATACAGCTCCTGTTTTTCAACTTCCAACAGCTTTGTACCGACAGCAAACCAACCTTGTCGAAGCATTTCAGACATTCGGATAATTTCAAGTTCAATATCCAATAATGAGGGGGTATTCGTATTTTGCAAATTCATAGTAGTCTCCACTTTTTTTGAGCAATGGGAGGCTATACGGCACAAAAATTATTTTTTGCAACACCTCCCATTAAGGGTAAATCTCACTGAGATTTTATTTAACATTTCAATTTCCATTCTTTGTAATAATCAATACAAAGCTTACGCTTTACATATCAATTGCAGACAAGTGTCTATCTCAAGTTGGCCTAATAGTAACAAAACAAAAGCCCTCTGTAAAGACTTTTATTTTAATTTCTTTAACGTTTTCAGTGTCTTAGTATAACTTATTCGTAAATTTGTCAACTTGGACAACCTTTGAAATTGTATTAACTTCTATAGTTAAAATGGTTAAACATACTTCCTGCTCTTAGATTTACTTGATAGTAGATCTACAGGACTATTTTGCTCATTCACATCTAAATGGTTGATTTTTAGTGGGCTTGAATGGGTTTTATTATGATCAAAGTATTGCTCATTTAAAAACTCAGGAAAGACGGATTGCTCAATTTTATTTTTCACTAACTGAATATCTTGAATACCATAGCCAATTTTCAATTTAAGATATTCATCGAATTTATTTAAACACTTTTGGGAACCTAACTCTTCTTGCGGAGTTGATAATAAATGGGTTTGATGTAGCTGATTTACTTGCTGTATTAACAGATGACATTGATAAAGAGATTCGTTAGATATTTTAATCAAGTTGTTCGCTGTTCGTACTACCGTTTTTATATCAAAACTTTGTTTAGCTTCCACTACAAAATCATTATATGCATCATTTATACAGCTTTTAGCCTGACTACCTTGCTGACATGCAACTTTTAAAAAGTCTTTGCCATTTTTACTTTTTTGAGACTGGAGCCAGCTATATATGTAACTAGCACTTTGCTCATCTAAAACAGAAGGTAAGTTAAACTGTTTTAAAAGCTGAAGACTTGAAGATTCAGCTATAAGCTCTTCAAAGCCATAGTTTTTAGAGCCAAATTTACCCGTTAGTTTTCTTTTTAATCTAGATTCATGCCCAGTTGCATGAGATAACTCATGTGCCAAAACACCTAAATATGCAAGCTCAGGGGAACCACCAACAAAATTTTCTTCACTGACTAATGATATTTCGTCATGAACAGGGGAATAATGACAACTAGAATTATGATGTATTAAATCTACACTCATTTGACTTCTTGCAGCTTCAATGTAATTTCTGGCTGCATTTATTTTCGGATCAAAAAGTGCTCTTCTTTCATCATCAGAATTACATAATTTCAATTTTTCTAATAATGTTGTTTCTGAAAATCCACTGATCCATTTTTGGTATAATTTGTTATTTTCTAGAGAGTCTTCAAATTGGGAGTGGTGGTACAGAGGGAAGTGTTTGACTACTTTCTTAGCTTGATATTTATCTTGTTGAGCTTCTGTAAGTAAACTATATTGTTTAGTTGAGATCCACTTTTTCTTGTCTGAATTTGGTAGACCATCATTTAGATATAGCTCAATTAATTTGGCACAAATAGCGATCGGAAACTTTGGCTTATCATTTTCAATAATTCCAAGCTCTTTGATATCTCCATTGTTCAAGAAGAATGGTAAATCTAAGCCTTTATCCTCTTGCAACAGACCAAGTAAATATGAATTTCCGTTTTGATACTCTTTACCTGTATTTGCATTCTTTGGTGTGCCTATCACTAGATTATTGAACCATGACTTTTTGAAGATAACTTTTTCACCATTTTCAAATCTTTCTATATGCTTTCTATAAATACTAATCACTTGATCTAAAATAACGTCATTTTTACTTGGAGATTGATCTGGTGAAGAGATTGCTGAAACTTTACTCTTTATGTCGATTAATTGCTTAGTAGTAAAAGTGAGGGGAGTTTTAGATTTTATAACTTTTTGATAAAAATCGAGCAATAAATTTTTTGATAAAAATGAATTAAAATCATTCATCGTTTTTTTATCTTGAGCGGTTTTAGCTCTTGAGAGATAAAAATTTAATTGTTTTACTGATTTTACACTGCCATTGTTTGCTATATATTTAGCTTTAATATCTTCAATTAAAATACTTGTTACATTTTCTTTCTTCATAAACACCACAACTGATTAGTTTCAGCCATGGTGTATCAGTAATTAAAGTAAATTTATGAAATCATAACCTTACTTTAAAATTCCCATATAAAAAATTATTGTCAATAGTGATAATTAACTTTATTTAAACGAATGTTCAAGTTCTTTGTCCTTTGCTGCCTTCGCCTCGATTTTTTTAAATTTGGCTCTTACTTCAGCCATAAATTTTTGGTTTCTTGCTATCATAATAAGTGGCTCATGAGTATCTATTGATTTGTCAGGATAAGAATGTTTCAAATAACCAACCCTTACTAATTCTTTTAATGATTCATCTAATGCACGATTTCTTTCTCTATTGCTTGTCACATTCATTGCGATACGATTAATTAAACTTTCTTTGACATGCATAACATACTTTTGATCACTGAATTTTTTAGTTTCGAGATATAAGAAAAGAGATTTAGCATATCCAGTATTAATTGAATCATATACTCTTAGATCAATGAATTCTCTGTCAATATCCGTTGAATTTTTATGTTTTGGCAGGAAATCGTAATCCATCGTAAAATGAATTATTTTATTTTCCTTTTTCCAATCATACTTTAAAACTAAACTTGTTTTGATTTTTCTAATGCACATTTGATCATCATTAAATATTTTTATGCAAATATCACTAGCCTTTAACTTATCAAGCCTTTTTTCAAAAAGATCTCTATTTGATTTTCTGATTTGAACTCCCAAAGTTTTAAAAACCTCAACTTCGGTCATTTCAAATTCCATTACTCTAGGAGCATTGTCAGGAAGATTTTGATTTATTTTTTGAAGTTTACTCACCAGTAAAGAAAAAAGAGGAAAATCTTTTATAGTATCCAGTAAACGTCCTTTGTAATAAATAGTTTCATTTTTAGTACGTCTAAGATTGATCTCGACTTCCTTTTTTTCATCATATTTTGGAGGTCTAGCTGAAAAAATCGGAGCAAATAGCAGGCTTGTTAATTGAATTGAGTCAGTTAATTTATTAACGTATAGTTTTTTACTTTCTGTTGTTACTTTTTTACTTTCTGTTGTTACCATGAGTATTCCCTTTAAGATTTATTAAAAATACATCTAATAAATTAAAGATCAATAGCAATCTGGAAAAATATAAAAACTGAAGTCAACTCTGGTAATGTTTTAAACCACACGCACCTAGGTTTTCAACCACACTATATAATGTTTAATAGCACACATAAGAATGTCTCCAACCACACCGATTAAGTTTTTAACCACACGCACCTTACCTGTAACAGCCATTAAGTAAGAGGTTAGATGTCCTCTAGCACTAATTTTATCTATATTATTAGCAATACTAAACCAATAAACCTTAAACATATTTTTCTGTAATGATGCTTTGCATCAATATTGGTTGTATTAACTTTCTTATAATAAATGTTTAGTTTAATTATTTTAGTTTCTTATCTGTTGGTTTTATCGTTAGATCTTTTTTAAATAATTTTTTAATTTCTTCATTATGTTCAAAATCATCAATACTGGATTCAATAACGTCATTCGGTACTTTAATATTTTCTATTAGCTCATATAATTCACTAGCATTACAATCCATGGATTGTTTAGGCATAGGTTCGTTGTAATTAATATTACAAGTTACACCTTCAAAGTTAGCTTCTATATCTAACACATCACCTGTTTTCTTCTGATTATTGGACATACGCATAAACATATTAAAAAACGATATCCCAAGTACTAATAGTAAAATCAGTGACTCCATCTTTCTAAATTCAGAATGTTGTTTTACAAAATTAACTATTACTTTTTTGTTGAGTTTTCTTCTGCTATTTATTTTTTGAAAGTATTTTTCAAAGATATTTGATATTTGACTAATACTCATTTCATCAATATTGATCAGTTCTTTCAGCGCAGGATGTTTTTTCAATAATTTAAGTATTTCATCAATCAACCAATCATTGGCTATGTATTTTCGTTTATCATTACCAGATAGCGCTTCCCCTCTAAACTTCTCTTCAATTAATGTTGCTAACGTAATATCGTTCATCTTCTTACTCCTTTTTTATTATTATTTTTCATAATGCCAATGATAGAATTTTCATCAGCTAATGTTTCACCATTGGTTCTTTCAAATTCATTTTCTGTATTTGATATGGCTTGAGTTATTGACTGTTTAATATCTGTATCATTGATATCCATTATCATTTCAGCAGTTAAATTGGCATATACATCAGCTTTATCTTTACTAAATATCGCTATTAACCACTTTTTGAAGTAATTCAAGAATTGAGATTTTTTATCATCAATATCTTCAACCAGACTCTTATACTGTTGATGCTTCATTTTTAGCTGTTTAAGCAGGTATTTATTTTTTGGTAGGTATTTATCCATCGTGATTAGTTTGGATACGCCACGCCTAAATTTGAGCCTTTTAAAGGATTTTTCGGCAATTGTTTGCATGTCACAAAAATTTTCATTTAACTCATGGGTTTTTCCAGTAGCAGGATCTATACCTTTTTTGAAAAGGTTTCTTAAATTTGATTTTTTGTTTTTAAAGTCATAATTAAAAAACATGACATGAGCATGAACATTTCGTATAAATTTATTATTTTCATCAAAATGTCCTTCATCAGCATAGTGAAGTGAAAAACCTAAATTTGTAAAACCATACTTTTTTGCATAAGTGTTTGCATAATCTTTTAAACATTTAACAATTTCTTTTTTAGCTCGCTCATTACCAAGTTTTTTTTCTAAATTCAAACAATGTGATTCTGAGAGCACTACAATATGCTCGAAGAGAGTGTTCATATCAGAGCGACATTTCTTACCTGTTACTTTTTTATATCTATCTAGACACTTATAATAAGCATCAAGGGGGGATTCTGAATGTTTTGGACTTACAGTTACATTTTGATTTGAGTATTGAGAAAATACATTAACTGAGTTTGTTTTATCTGTTCTAAGAACATGCTCAAATTCTGCTAAAGCTGATTTATAACTTCTATCCCTGATTTCAGATTTAACAACAGACTTAGTTGTACCATCTGTGCTCTTTTCAATAATCTTATTATTATATTTAACCTGTTTAGTGATTTTCTGATGTTTATAGTAAGCAGATCTGACTGCTACAAAGTTTTTTTTCATGCTCTTCTTTTTTATTGCTTACTTACAATAAAACATAAATTTATTTTTTTGCAATAAAGAAAATTATTTTAGATCTGAGATTTAAGATAAAGCTTTTAACCCACTAAAGCCTATCTTCGATAGGGCGGGTTTTCAGGAGACTGAAAATGAAAATATACAGGGATAAAAATCAAAGCTTCTTAATTAATCGAGCGAGAAGATATATAAAATATTTGTATTTTCCAACAAGAAAAAAATATGGCTATTTTTGTTAATGTTAAAAAATATTGAGATAGTGAGTCTCACTTCAATGAATTAATAAAAACGGAGTACATTTGCTCCGTTTAATGGAGTTAGCTACATTATTTAGTAGTATTTTCAACGTCTATCCTATGTAAAAAGTATATTCTTTCTTTTCAAATCTAAAGTCGTAGCCGTATGATTTAGCAGTATCGAAAAGATATTTTTTTATGTGATTAATTTTTTCATCTAGAATCTTCCTTCTAGAAAGCGAACTATACTTCCCTTCATTTTTTAATTTGAAGCATTGATTCAAAACTTCCATACAGGCATTGTTAGTTACTTCAGTGAGTAATTGTTTAGGATGTGAAGGAATCCCTTCAGGAAAAATAAATCGTGGGATGTTGATGCAAAGTTCAGCATCTGAATTATTTTCAAAGGCTTTATCTATACTGATCACCTGCCCTGAACCATCTTTATAAAGAATTAATAATTTCTTTTTTTCTGTTTCTATTCGTACTGATTTAGTCAAATTTTCAATAATTCCATTTACACGAAGTCTATTAAAATATATTTGTTCATCTGATAGGTTTAAATTATCAACTGATATGCTTTCTATTAGTTTTTTAAAATGTTTGCTATCAAATGTTTCTGATAGTTGATTCCTTACAAGAAACTCTAAACTATCACTATAACCAAGCTTTAATTTTTCGAGAGATCCTTTTTCAACACTCAGCTCGTCCATAGTTTCTTTGGAAAAGTCCTCCATCCCTTTTACAGCATATTTCATATGAACATTGTATAGGTCTTTTATTTCTTCAAGTCGACCATCAATCTCTTTAATATTTTTACTTAATTTATCTATTTCATTTTGTTCAGATTTTTTATCACCAATAACAGGAGAAAACTCAGAGCTACACATGAATCTTAATAAGTTATATTCTACAGTTTCATAATTAACACTTGCATACTTGCAATTACCACCACTCTTAGCGAGTGAGCATTGTAAATAAACCCATTTTTTTCCTTTTTTACTTATACCTTTGAAATTATGAATCATGTTAGAACCGCATGATCTGCATTTAGCAATGTTTGTTAATAAATTTGCAAACTTATTGCCTTTCCTTCCCCTCTTACCTTTCAATTTTGCTCTTTTATACAGATTGGCTTTTAGGAATTGGTTTGTCTTAATAATTTCTGGATAGAAATTTTTTATTGGCTTGCCGTCATTTTCATATGCTTGAACTTTTACAGTGATCTTTTCACCATTTAAAGGGTTAACTCTTTCTTTTTCGACTTGGACTAGCTTTTTAGGTTGGTACACCCCTGTAAGAACTTTATTACTTAACACCTTGTTTATATTAGATGTGTTCCAATATTCTGTTTTTTTCCGTTTACCACTTTTGAGAATAGGAACCGATTCCGCATTGAAAAGTTTTACTATTTCTATTGAACTAAGAGAAAGGTAATCTACTTCAATCTTTCTCTTATCTTTGATTTTGCTTAAACCTTTTTCTTTCTGTAACAAGAATACAGATTCTCGTTGTTCATAAGCACTAGGTTCATCATCTTTTGTGTAATCACCAGTAGTTAAATCAAAAATCCTCTGTATTACTTCCACATAATCAGATTTTTTTTCATATTCATTATTATCATTAACCATAAGCCAAGATGGACACATGGTTGTTAAAGCTTTAACTTCACTAACATTAGTTTCATTTCTTGCTATAGCTTCGCTTTTTCCCCTAGCTTCTTTTCTCGCCTTTTCTTTTTTCTTTTGCCATGCTTTTCCAATACGATATGATTTATCTAAACTTTCAGCATGCGCTTTAGAAAGCATCATCAGGCTAATTAATAGCTGATTAGTCTGATCTGCATGTTTAGTATCACGTATATAAATCTGTGAATCTGATAATGTCACTATAGCTATGCCTTTTTTTATTATATTCATAAAAATTGGCATACTGTCACTCAGTTCAGCTCTAGATAATCGGTCTAAAGATTCAATAATTAAACAGGTTTCCTTAGGTTTTTTTATTTCACCCCGCTCTAATTTGTGAAGGAAAAAACCTAACCCAGCTTCGGGGAGTAAGTTAAACGACTTGTAGGCAGAAGTGCCTAAATCATTGTAGTTATCCTCACTAAGCACTAGTTCATAATCTTCACAGTACTTATTAGTCGCATCTAATTGGCGCTCAAACGAATCACCAAGCTCTTGTTTTTTAGTTGAAAAGCGAATATAGCTAATTGCATACTTTCTATTTTTTAGCTTCTCAGGTCTCGTTGGTTTGTCTTCTGTCATTTCAGTTCAATTAATTTCAAATCATGGGGTTAAAGTATCACATATTCTTATTCATATGATAACCAGGAATAATTGAGGAGAATATATCTCGTAGCATTACCGCTTCATTTGGGTCACATTTAAGATTCATCCACCAGTATTGCTTATCGGCAGCGACACCCTCAGCATTACCTTCGCCCATTTTTCCAAGTGCTAAGGTGGCAAACATTTTATTTTTAACTTTGAATACTTTAATGTCATCACCAAAAGGGTAATCTACGCACGCCTCAGGTTTACTCAGTAAA